>Ga0256404_1006761_pt1 | contig 18683 bp, 18 predicted proteins | sample RumenRJG_01DNA_FD_185990 | JGI IMG/M metagenome (GOLD analysis project Ga0256404, IMG submission 185990) | Bovine rumen microbial communities from Lethbridge, Alberta, Canada - RJG_01 | ecosystem: Host-associated > Mammals > Digestive system > Stomach > Rumen | place: Canada: Alberta | collected...
CCTGGCCCCTTCCGGATTTCCAGCCTGTGACAGCTTGCGAACCAGTTTCATGTCAGGCCGATAGAGCAGTTCTGTGACAGGCTACGGGAGCAATAACAAGATAGCTTGCGCATTAAAACAACACAGGTTTTTGCGTGTGTATGCGGTTGAAATAGGTTTTCAGGCATAGATATTACTGCCTCAATTTGTGCCTTGCTTTCCACATAATTCATAATATACTTATGGCTTGGATTACAAAACATACTTTCAGGTGCAACAATACCTAAGCGTCCGCCGGGTTTAAGCAGGTTTAAGCAGCGCTCTATAAAAAGCACCTGCGGAGTCTGAAAGTCCAGCTGCTTTGTAGTCTTTGAATAAACTCCGTCTTTCGCCTTCCACTGAAACCCTAAATCGTAATGTGAAAGAATAGTTCTATCATCAATTTTGAGTTTAGAACCATAAGGCGGATTTGTCAGAATAACATCGAACGCCCCTAATTGAATGGAATTCTGTGTATCTGTCCCCCAATTCGTTGGTATTTCAAGGCTATTTTCGCAGAATATTCCACCGCGTCCATCTCCTAAAATCGCCATATATGCCTTTGTCGTCTTACTCAAAAAGCTCTCTTTATCAATACCACGGAAGTTTTTTATAGCTACTTCCTGTTGATCGGCAAATATTTCCCGTTCAGGCCAGCCCAATTCCTCTCCTTCTACTTTAACTTGTGTCCAAACATGACGCAAGCTTTCAATTAGAAACCCACCTGAACCACATGCAGGGTCTGTAACCAGTGCAACTTTGATACAAAAAAGGGCCCAATATGCGCGGAAATAGGCCATTTTCAGCATGTTGGGCACCTCCTTTTGCTTTTTCATTCTTTGAAATCAACTGGCGTTATGTTTACTCCCACAATCATACGTTATTCTGAGTATCGTATGTATGTGCTAAGTATTGTTATACTCTATCCTTTGCCTCAGTTATAGTACCATTTTTAATGTGGAATAATATTCTTCTTTGAATGCAAAAGTCGGTCACCTCAGCAGCACAATCATTATAGAACTGCTTATGGTCGGCGTACTCCGATACAATTTTATTGTAATGCATCCTCCCGAAGATAATACGGTTGGCAAATCCGATAGCTTCCAAAATCGGTTGCAGTTCTTGATGGATAATATTCGGCGTTGGGTAAGGTTCAATACTGACCCATGTTCTGCAACCTGCTGCACTTAGATTGCGTAAGGAGGCAATCCGTCTCTCCAAAGAAGCAGCATACGGTTCATACTGTTCACGAAAAGTCTCATCCAGCGAAACAAGTGTGATTCCATACTCATTTTCTGCACTCAGTTCTGATAGTTCAATCGGTAGAATACCTTTCGTGAGCACGGTACATTTTATACCAGCTGTGTTCAGTTTACGGATCGCCTCAATACTCATCCTACCCACTTCTGGATAATTCTCCATGAAGGGGTCTGTGGAAAAGCAAAGCTGCACGGAAGTTATTTTTCCTTGCAGTCTTGGTATCTCCTGATCGAGTAATTCAAGGGTATTCGAAACGAGCTTAGGTGTACGCCATTCCTCTTGAGTTTTGACCTTTCCGAATCGTTTCGCCATCATAAATGCATAGCATGGATACAGGCATCCATGCTGGCACCCTTGGACATGATTCATCGTATAGTCGCCATACTCTACACCCGTTTTATAGAGCATAGACTTTCGAGTAATGGTTTCCATTTCTTATGCCTTTCCAATCCAAACTGATTGATTTTTATTCTCACTGTAAAAGCGAGTAGGTTTGCCGTTCTTTACAGATGGATCACGTTTTACCAACACCCTATGTTGCTTTTCAAGCCTTTTGAGTGCCGAACCACTCTGTCCTGAACTCAGGTGCTTCGTGGAACAGATCACACCATATTCACCGAAGAATGCAGCTTGAAATGCATTCAAAGAAACCATGCCTTTTTGCTGTTCAAGCAATGACATAAATTTCACGTCAATGTCGCTTTCATCTATGAAGCCATTATCTGGGGCACTTTCAAAAAGGGAAAGTTGCCCTTGATGTTGGACATCAATGAACAGATACTCATTACGCTTAAAGATGTTGTCTGCCATCAAGATACATCCGTCTGGATGGTTAGTAGCATGTACCATTCGATACTTCGGTTTATTATCAGCGTGGAGCCGAATAGGCATGTCCAACACATATTTATACGATTTACGAAGCGTCGCCTTATATTGTTCTGCAAACTGCTTTTCTGCTTCATCAATATCAAGTTCTCCACTCGCATAGCTGTCAACGATACTCATCCAATAATCGCCACCCGCAATCCTGACAAGATCATCGACAGATTGCAATACAGAGGGCTCATACTCGTCCAGTTCCCGCAAAAGCTCATCTTCATTTTCCCTAAGCGCAACCTTGCGTACGCGAAGCGCTTCACGTATAAAGCCAAACGAATTTAAGTTGATCAACAACTCAGCTGTGCTAAACGCGCCGGGGAGCTGAAGAAACAACCCCATGTTAAGAGCTTTGATCCCATATGGATCAACGTATAAAAACACGTTTAGATCATGATACACGCGGATAGAATCATTGAGCAACGGAATAATCCTCGTTTCAAAAGCACCGTCAACTACCCTTACCCTATGCCTGTGCTCAGGTGGTATGTTTTCTTCCAATGTACTGGCGTAATTTTTCTCTATCAGTTTCACCAAAACCTGCGGAGTCGGCGCACTATTTTTCATCTCCATACTTTGCTGGATACTCCTATCCAAGCATTTCAGGGCTACAAGGGGTGATCCATCGCTCCCGTCATCGAATTTCCCTTTCCCCGCAAAGCAATCTACATACAGGATGGGTTTACGGGTACGAAATAGCTTACTGAAATATGGTACAAGATAGCAGCCAAGGAGATCGTCCTTGACGACTGACCATACCTTTTTCTTTTCGAAGAATTTGCTATTATCCTTAGACAACTCTTCTTCCTCCTACTTCAGTTCCATCGCCATCTGATGCACTACGGCCTGATTGCTCATCAAATATTTGAAGCTGGAACTCAGCCGCACTTCATTGTGAGCAACGATGGCATAGCTCCATGGTTTTCCGCCGTGTTCCAGATTCCAGGCAGTAACCGCCCGGCAGTATTCCTCAGCAGCGTGCGCCTTGTCCTTCACAGCTGCGCTATCCAGATCACGGCTGGCTTTCGTCTCCACCAAGTATATCATATCTGCCGTCTCTACGACAAAGTCAGGTTCATAGCGGTACTGTCCGCCCGGCCCATAGTAGATATTAAACTGCTTGGGCGAAGGACGCATCCATTTCAATACATACCAGTGCGCTCACCATAAGGCAGACGCAGCCCTCTTCCGATCGTTTGCTCTGTAAGCGTCTCAGATGCCGATGCGCGCAGAGGGACGATGGTAAAGAGATTCGTCACATCCCAGCCTTCCTTCAGCATGTTGACATGGACGACAATTTCGATAGTATTATCCGGCGATTCCAGCTGTAGCAGCCGCTGGATATTCTCATCCTTTTCCGCACCACGCAAAGAAGAGTTGATTTCCAGAACCTTATCGGCATAAAAGCCATTGAAGAAATCATTAGAGGTCAGATATTCACGAATCTGGCGGGAATGCTCCGTATCCTTGGCGACGACCAGCACAAAGGGATGGACAATCGGCTTCCCATACGTGCGGGCATAAACCTCCAAGCGGCTTTTTATCTCCTCGTGCAAACGTACACCGTCATTCAGCTTTTCACGATCCAGCTGCTCCGGCGTATACTCCTCCGGATGGAAATCGCGCCTTGTAATAACGGCTGGGATTTTCACATACATCCCATCGTTCAGGGCATGGGCCAGGGAATACTCATATACCACGTTCTTAAAGGGAACCGCTCTTGTACCTTTTTGAACCTGAGGCGTAGCAGTCAACTCCACACCGAGAATCGGCTTCAGCTCATTGATAACATCAAAGCTGCGCTTGGCCCGATAATGATGGCTCTCGTCCATAAACACGCAAAGATCGGGCAGGTTCTGGAGATACGAATAGTACGATTCTCCCAGTACCTCAGAAAGGCGCTTGATGCGCGGTGGCAGACCACCCTTTTCAGGCTCGCTCTCCTTGTCCAGCTTCGAAATGTTGAATACACTGATTGTAATATCACTGACGCCGACGCGGGTCTGGTTGAATTGCCTATAGTTATCCCCGTCGATGATTCGCGGCGGATCGACAAAGCGATCCAATCCACGGAAGACATACTTGGGGTTGCTCGGCTTCCCAAGGTCGTCAATCAGCTTCTTATAGATAGTCAGATTCGGCGCAACGACAAAAAAGTTCTTGATGCCCTTCTCATAAACCAGATAGGCAATGCACGCTCCCATCAGGCGCGTTTTGCCGATACCTGTAGCAAGCGCAAAGCAAAACGACGGGAACGTCCGCTCGAAGCTGCTCATGGTCGGAAACATGGCGTTTATGGTGCGAAGCTCCGCATCCATGTCCGGCGTCTTTGAGAGAGAAAGCACGTCGCACAGACGCGCAAAGATCTCCAGGCTTTGGTGCTGTGGCTCGCGCAGCGCCAGCACATTGTTGATAAACTTGGAATTGTGCGTATAGAACCTTGGCGTATATGCTTCCCTAATCATGCTTATCCTCCTCTCCCGTCCTGTTTATGGTAAACGGATTGCTGATCTCCCAATGTCCATAACGCTTGCCGTTTCTGCGAACGATATAGCGACCTTCACGCAGACGTTTTACAATGCGCTCAACAGATCGCTTGTTCACATTCAGAGTATCTGCGATTTCCGCCATAGTCACCTTGGCATTCTGGGCAATCAACTCCATAACCTTTTTCTCCAAACCGGCGTCCAAACCGACTTCCAAACCGCTTTCGTGTCGGTTTGGCGTTTTGGAATGTGCAATCCTTGATCTTTCCGTAGCGACGAATTTGACAGTTATATCATTGCCCTGGATGTGGTATTCTGGCATCGCCGCGCCGATCTGTTCACAAGCCTCGCATATTTTCTGAATACCGCGGCCCCAAGCCTCCACATAACCTGCCCGATAGAAGGTTTCAGCCAGATCGGGATTGTAGGGTCGGGAACGGTGTGTTTGCATCAATGTCTCTGCTGTCCAGTCGCTGGGGAAGGCGCACGAATTGCTGATATACATAACATCTTCCTCAATGCGAATCTGAATGGGAACGCCGTCCTCCCACTTGCAATGAATCAAAGCGTTGTACACAGCCTCGCGCACAGCCTCACGTGCAAAGGGATCCGCTGGATGAGACCGGCAAGTGGCATCGCCTTCAGGAAGGGTATATCGTCCGGGCTCCGGTGCCTTCTGGCACCACGCCGCAGGTGGCGCTCGCCTACAAAGTGCTCAGCGAGGGTAAGGCCATCTACAGGGTGAACACCAAGCGAAACCCGCTGGTGCTCCGCTCATCCACCGCCGCCAAGTACAAGAAGCTCGGCAAATACAAAAAGGGCAAACAGGTCATCGTGCTGGAACAGACCACCAGCACACTCTGGGAAGTCGTGTGTCCGGATGGGAAGCGCGGGTATATGCCTGCCGCTTCCCTTGCTTTTGTCAGGAATACCTCTGATTACGCTGATGCTGTCGGCGCGGTCATCGAGGGCCGCCAGCTGCGGGATCAGCCCTTCCGCATCTACAGGGTGGTGCCGGAGCTGGACAAGGTGACGGCTTATGCCCGACACATCTTCTATGATCTGCTCGATAACATGATCAGGAAGTACGAACCCCTTCCCACGACGACCGGCAAGACCGTCGTGGATCAGATCGGGACCGGTTGCCTGTCGGAACATGACTTCACCTTCTATTCCGACCTGACTTCCACGGCGGAGGAAGTGGTGTTCGAGAACAAGAACCCGGTGGACTGCCTGCTGGGGAGTGATGGCGTCATCGAGAAGTATGGCGGCGAGCTGCAGAGGGACTGGTTCGACGTGTTCGTCGTGGGGCGCGTGGGCAGCGACACAAATATCCAGATCCGCCAGGGCAAGAACCTGACCGGCATTAAGTACGATGTGGACATGACGGATGTGGTCACCCGCATCATGCCCACCGGCGAGGACAAGGACGGCAAGGTATTGTACCTGCCTGAAGTCTATATCGACAGTCCGAACATCGCTAATTATCCCGCCCCGAAATGGATACACCTGGCCGTGTCCGACTGCAAGGAGGCCACCAAGGGCAAGAACAAAAAGGCCAAGTCCAAATGCTACACCCAGATGCGGGAGGCGGCGCAGGCCGAGTTCGATAAGGAACTCGCCACCTGTAATCTCAGGTCGCTCATTATCGATGTCATAGGCATACGCAGATGCACCCAATACAAAGGATATGGTATTACCACAGTTTGGGCACTCTAATTCATCTCGGATTGCCGCAATGCACTCTGTACCCATACTCCGCTCATAATAACTCTCGGATGGGTCATACAATTCCCGTTGACGATAGATGATTTCGCCGCAGCTTTCACACCGTATTACGACATCGTTTGCTAACTCAATCATGTGTGTATTCCTCTCAGTTTTTCGTATCAAACATCTCAGGATTCCAAACCATGCCTACGAGCTTCACCAGAAGCTGTATCCGCTCGGTAATCTCCGCCTTACCAAAAGTGTCATATGGTTTAAGGAAAACGGCATCGAGGTCTATTTTGAGAAGGAAAGCATCTGGACCTTCGACGGTAAGGGAGAAGTCCTGCTGACCATCATGTCGAGCCTCGCGCAGGAAGAAAGCCGGTCCATTTCCGAGAACTGCACATGGGGCCAGAGAAAACGCTTTGCAGACGGTAAGGTCACGGTTCCGTTCAAACGGTTCCTCGGCTACGGCCGAGGCGAGGACGGGAATCTGGTGGTCAACCCGGAGCAGGCCGAGGTGGTCAAGCGCATCTACGGCATGTTTCTCAAAGGGATGACGCCTCACGGCATCGCCAAGACGCTGACCGACGAAGGCGTCCCGACACCGGCAGGCAAAAGCCAATGGGGCCAGACCACCATCAAGAGCATCCTGTCGAACGAGAAGTACAAAGGCGATGCCCTGCTGCAGAAGACCTTCTGCGAGGACTTTCTGACCAAGAAGATGAGAACCAATCAGGGTGAGGTCCCACAGTACTACGTGGAGAACAACCACGAGGCAATCATCGACCCGGAGACCTTCGAGATGGTCCAGCGGGAGCTCGCCAGACGGACCAAGGGCAAGAATCGCCACAGCGGTGTCCACCTGCTCTCCGGCAGGATCAAGTGCGGCGACTGCGGCGGATGGTATGGCTCAAAGGTCTGGCACTCGCCGGAAAAGTGCAAGCGGACCGTCTGGCAGTGCAACCAGAAATACAAAAACGAGGTCCGCTGCACCACGCCTTACCTCGATGAGGCATCGGTGAAGGAGCGCTTCACGGTCGCCGTCAATCAGCTGCTGGCCGGACGGGATGCCGCCATCGCTGCCTACGAGCTGGGCATGGCAAAAACCCTCGACACCACCGAGCTGGAGACCCAGCAGCAGGAGCTCCTTGGTGAGATGGAAGTGCTCAACGGGATGCTCCAGCAGATGATTCGACAGAACGCCACGGTGGCGCAGGACCAGACCGAATACAATCAGCGCTTCGATTCCATCAGCCAGAAGTTCAAGGAGGCCGAGGCCAAGAAGGATGCGGTTGCGCAGCAGATCAGCGACATCCGGGACCGGCGCGGCACAATGGAGGACTTCCTCCGGATTCTGAAACAGCAGGACGGCGAGGTCATCGCCTTCAGCGAAAAGCTCTGGTGCGGCCTGCTGGACTACGCCACGGCCTACGCGGATGGCCGCCTGACCTTCACATTCAAAAACGGCTCCAGTCCGTCATTCTCAATGATCACGATACTGTTTCCATTGGTGTGGCCTTTCGCTTTGATGAGGAAGATCCCGTCCTGAATCTTCTGGCATGCCGGGAAGTTGTAATACGCGCCATCCGTGAATTTCACAGGCACGATATTGGGGATCCCCTGCAGCTCCGGCACGCTTGTTTCATCTTCGTTCACAAAGATCCGCGCATTCGGGAAGGACCTGAGTTCTCCAGAATGATCCCCGTGCTTGTGAGTCAGCAGGATCTTCGAGACCTGTTCCGGCTTATAACCAAGAGACGCAAAGGCCTCCATATAACTGCAGATGTCTTTCCCCGTATACAGGACACTATTCTCATCCAGCACTTCTTCCGGAGTCCCCGCCGGAAGACCAGTGTCCACCAGGATCACCTCGCTGCCGGTGTCGATCAGATAGTTCTGCAGGCTTCCGCGGTAGCGGACCTTCGGATCAAACTTATCCATACCTTCTTCGCCACCGAAGACGAATGGCTGCGAATAGAATCCGCCTGTTCTGAATTTGACTGCTTTGATTTCCATAAAGCTCCTCTATAAAAAAAGTTTTGATTCAATTGCTTTTCCGAGCCAGCTCTGCTCCCAGTTCATAAGCCTTCTGACATTCTTCAGGGAACACGGTTTCGTGTCTCCGTTTTTTCGATTCAGGATCAAAAATCGACCATTCCCAGTCCGTCTTTGAATAGTCCTTCAGCTGCAAAGTGTCGCCGCTGACAAATACTTCTGTCGGTCCGACAAAACGCTCCATAGTCCGCTGATAGTTCTGAAGCAGAGCCCTGTATCCGTAATCGGGTGCGTTGCTGGTCATGATAAGGAGCACCGGTAGAACGTTCTGATTGCAGCAGGGCGTTTCCACGTAATAGGTCAGATTCTGGAAAATGAGCCTTTCATAGAGCGCACGAAAAGAGGCTGTAAGTTCACCCAGATAATTCGGAGATCCGATGATCAGTCCATCTGCTTCCCGGATGGCATCCAGCACCGGCGTCAATCCGTCCCTGCAGACACAGTGTCCCTTGTTCTGCTCTCTCTTACACCCGAAACAGGAAACACATCCCGTGTATTTTTCCAGCCGGAAAAGATCAAACTTCTGAACCTGCGCTCCGGCAGATTCCGCGCCTTTGATCGCTTCCTCGATCAGTGTATCGGTATTCCAGCCCTTTCTTGGACCGGCGTTTACCGCAATGATCTCCCGCATAATATCTACCTCCTGCGCTTTTCGTTCATTTCTGCCAATGCGCGGTTTAAAAGATCTCGCAGAAGATATAATTCGTCTTCCGAAAGCGGAATACAACCCTGCATCCGGTACGGGACATCAAGCGCCCTTTTTCTATCAGGCTTTCTACATCTGGTGGAGATTCTCCGTTATGGAGACGCAGGAAGTAGTGGCAGACCTTAAAGGCAACAGAATAGTTTACTTGCAGTGTATGCTTTTTTCCTTTTCGGGTGATCGCCACGTGTCCGGTAATAATGGAACAGAAGTTATACAAAAGCAGCCTGGCCCAGATTTCCATTTCAATATATTCGCGTTTTTTTGAATGAAAGTTTGTTGCACCAATCACATGTTTCAGTTCACAAAAAGAGGTTTCGATCCCCCACCTGAGACGATAAAGGGTTTTAATCTCTTCCAGTGAAAACAATGACAGTGGAAGATTTGTAATGATGTTTTCATAATTGTCTTCAGAGATCTGGAACCGGAGGACACGCAGTTGAATCGTATATTCCGGATGTTCCCCCGGGATAATATAGTCGAAAGCAACATCCTGATAGATATATTTATATTGATCCTCTAACTCCGGATGTAAATGTTTGTTTTTTGCCTGGCTCCTCGTAAGGATCCGCTGAATGGATACGTCAAAGGATTCCTGTCCTTCCGGACGGTCTGCGCCTAACAACCGTGTCGTCTTGATATCTGTAGCCCGGATAAGGAAATATGCTTTATGTTCGATTGCATGAGCAAAGACATTCATGGAATGGAAACCACGGTCTGCAATAAAAATCGGGGTACTGTTTGATATAGATGGGTGATTATCAATGAGTGTACATAATGCCCGGAATTCATTTTTCTTTCTGATAGGCTGTATAACGCAGTCTGTATATCTTTTGGAGATGAGATCAAAAAGAGGAACGATATGAATCTGGTTATATCCGTTGGTCGTTTTTCCATCCGGAGCGAAATAAGAATCCGGATCCAACGGGTTCCTGGTAAAGGTGAAGGATGATCCGTCAGCTGCAAGAAGCTGATATTTTTTCTTGTATAACACATGTGGATAATGGGCATTAAAGGAACGGAAAAGAAAAGGAAGTGTTTCTTCCGAGAGTTTTGCCCGCTGCTGGTAAAAAGCGGAATTGGTTACCGTTGAATGATCATAAGAAAAATACTTTAATAGTTCATCCCTGACTGTGCCCGTCTCTAAAGAGATCATGAGATGTATCAGCGTGGAAAAATTCAATTTTCTGTTTCGGGAAAAGTCTGTATCCGGATGTTTAGAATAATCACCTGGATGGGATGACATTTCTGAAACAATATGTAGAAGATCTTGTTTAACTTGTTCTGCATATGACATAATAATGGCCTCCTTGTAATCAGAAAAACGATGTTTACCTGATTACAAGGGCCGCTCTGACTGCCGGAGGTAGTCAGAGCGGCCGCACATTTTGGCTTATATGTCAACTTTTTTTTGAATATTTTTGCATAAAATTTGGGTTAGACCCCTATATGAAATCTAACCCTTGTAGCTTAACTAACTGACATTGGATCCGGCTCTTTATAATGCCGCGTTATAAATTGCCGAAATTATAAAGTTTTCCGTCTACTCACAAAGGTAAGGCTTCAGCTTTTCCGGGATGCTTGCTTCCATTGCTGCTGCCACCTCTTCACAGGAGGCCGGTTTACTGTCCATCAGCCATTCGCACAGATACTGCCCGGTTCCATAGCAGTAGATCTTTATCAACGCAGTAAGATCCCCTGTAATGGTTTTTGTCCCGTTCTTTTTTCTGACCTCGTCCGTGATATATCCGATGTTCAATTCATTCATCTGGTTGATGAAGGAATCCCTGCCGCTGGTGTGTTTCAAGGCATTGACCATATATTTACGGTTCTCGGCATAATAACGCAGGCCATCCAGAAGCGTATCCTTCCACAGATATCCGTCATGTCCGATCTTGGCAAGGTTATCCTGTACCATCATGATGTAGATCCATGCGATAAGATCATACTTGTCCTTGAAGTGACGGTAAAAGGTTGGGCTCGTCATGGAACAGTTTTCCGTTATATCTGCTATTGTAATCTTGCTGATCGGCTTACCCTCTGAGAGTTCCATAAACGATTCAGCAAGTATTTCTTTTGTAGTTTTACGCTTCATGATTACACTTCTTCCTTTTTATCTGACAGGAATTGTCATTCAAACCTGACACTTAATCCATTTACATAGTTCGTATATATCAACATCCAAATTGCAGCCACAACCTTGTGTTTTTTCAACCATTGTCGGGCATCCGGAGCGATGTCGCGATCTCAATAAATCCTGATTTATATTCGTTTACAAATATAGCCGGGAACAGGCCCGACTTCAACATATTTCTGTTAACTTCACAGGAGGGCTCGAACGAGCCTTTTTTACCCCAAAAACGAGCCCTCGCCATTATGCCGCCGCTTCCCGTATCAAAGACGTAGTGCAGTTTTCTATAAGTTTGTCATTCCTCGTTGGATTTGCAAGTGATACAAGCAATTTAACGACATTCCGAGGCGTGAAAAACTGCCCTTGTCCACCACGTAGGGACGGGGAAATGAATACTTCAAAGGCGTCTGCAATAACATCACGTTCACTTTCAATCAAACAATACTGTTGTAATTCACCGACAATATATGCAATGGAATTGTCGGTTAGACTTATATTATCTGTCTTGTTGAAAACATCAGGATATTTGTTTTTGACTGAATCAAATAGCTTCTTAATTCGTAACGCAATATTTTTGCTGGGTTCCTCAATACCAGCGCGGAAATTAACAATATCACTTGCGCGGGTAAATCTCTCGTCGTAAATCTTACAGAATATTATGTTGATAATCTGTACAACAAATTCATTATCAAGCGTTATACCTGTATTATTTGCGGCAAGATAGTTCCGAATACTACCAAATACAGATTTGAGATTATGGGTCTTTTTCAGATCTCCACGCTTAAACAAGCCAACATCTTCAACGCGCTGTCCGTATAATGGAATGTTGGGTATTTCTACAAAGTGAACTTGTCCGTTCTTTTCATATTTGCGCAAATACAGCGTTTCTTTTCCATTATACCAAACGCCCAAACTTGCTTTTGAAAAGCGCAAGTAATCTTCAAGCTGCCCTTTCCCATCTTTGCGTGTTTTCTTTTTGCACTCAACAATTAGATAACAATTATCATCTGTGTGCGTTGAAGTTGTAAACACAGCTATATCAACAGGGTATTCTTTTTTAGTGTCTGATGGACGCACTTTAACCCTGTGTTGCGGATGTGTCATAATATTCGCCGCAGGATAGCCATAATCTTCAACCAATTTCTTTGAAAATGGTTGTACCGCTTCTACTTCTTCTGGAGTTCCCTTTACCGAATTGCCGGAAATAAAATCAATGATGTAACCATCAGCAATTTCTGTCATGTGCCTGTCCTCCGTTCGTGACAACATGGGAAACTACTTTGCACCCATTTAATGATACCACACAAATGCCGTTCCTGCAACGAAAAAAACACGACAGACACGGAACAATTCCATGCCTGCCGCTGCTGTCAAAGGTTCTGCCGCGCCTACCGTGCGCAGTACAGCTTCAAGTCCTCTTTCCGTCCTTCAAAGATGTCTATCCGGGTTATGTCGTTCTGTACGCCGTTATAGCGGATAACGCGCGTCGTCGTTATATATGTTCGGTAATTGATTTAAACAAGCCATTGCCGTGGCGTTCAGGCATCCTTGCGGCGCTTCGGCGCCTTGGACGAGTTGCTGCTGGCGGCATTCTTGTCGTCCTTCCCGGCGGGGTCCTTCGCCTTGGGAGGATTGTGGCGGATGATGCCACCGGCCACCTTTTCCATATCATTCTCGGGGATTTCAATCTGGGCGTTCATATTCTCGTTCATCATAATTGTCTCCTTCCGCTCGGCGCTGGCCGCGGTGTTCTCTTGATTACAGGGGCAGTATATCACAGGGTCTGTCACAGAAGTGTCACACCCGTCCGCCACAGGGCTCAGAGCGTCCGCCAGGCGTCCGCGATGATCTCCGCGTGGTCAAAGGCGAGGCGCTCGCCCTCCGGCAGCAGCGGCTTTCCGTCCCGGACCTCCACCCATTCGGCCTCCGCGGCGTCATCGCCCGCCGTCGCGGGGAGCATCCCCTCGTCCAATACGGTCGCATACGCGGCGGACACCGTCCAGCCCCGCGGGTCGCGGCCCGGGGCGCTGTAGATGCCCACCAGGGACAGCTCCAGCCCCGTGATCCCGGTCTCCTCCTCGAGCTCGCGGGCGGCAGTGCGCTCGATCGTCTCTCCCCGGTCGGCAAAGCCCCCCGGCAGCGCCCAGCACCCCAGATACGGATGCCCGCCGCGACGGATGAGCAGCAGCTTCATCCCCGCGCCACACCTTGCGAACACCGCGATATCCGCCGTCAAGGCGGGCTTGGGATAGTTCATCGCCCGGTATTGCGCGATGGCCTCCGCCTCGGTCAGCCCCCGCTTGTCTCGCATCTCCGCCATGGTCTCCCTCCTCTCCTGTCGCGCCGTTCGAGGGGAGCGCTCAATCGGCCTTGCCCGCGCCCTTCTCCGCCTCGGGATGGAATTCCTTCCGGTAGGCGTCGATCATCTCCCCATGGCCGCGCTTCCGAACGCCGCCGAAGGTCAGCTGGCGCACGATATCGTAGATGACGGCCATCAGCGGCACGCCCACCAGCATGCCCACGATGCCCCAGAGTCCGCCGAACAGCAGTATGCCGAACATGACCCACAGCGCGGACAGGCCCGTGGAATCCCCGAGGATCTTGGGCCCGATGACGTTGCCGTCCAGCTGCTGGAGCACGATCACAAAGATCAGGAACATCAGCGCGTGCACCGGGTTGTCAAGCAGCAGCAGCAGCGTGCAGGGGATCGCGCCGATGAACGGCCCAAAGAAGGGGATGATGTTCGTGACCCCCACGATCACAGCGATCAGCAGCGGGGATTCAAGCCCCATCACCAGGCAGCCAAGGAGGCAGATCACACCCACGATGGTCGAATCGAGCAGCTTGCCCATGAAGAAGCCGTTGAACATGCGGTCCGCATATTTGACCTCGTGGATGATCCAGTCCGCCCACGCATCCTTGAAGATCCCCCGGACCATCAGCTCCGCCTGCGCCGCCAGCTGCCGCCGCCGGGACAGGAAATACAGCGCCACGATAAAGCCGATGAAGAGGTCCTTGATCACGCCGATGGCGCTGGAGACCGTGGAGGTCGAGCCGATGAGTATGGGCTTTAGGTTCCTGATGATATCGTCCGCCGAGCCGAAATTCCCGCTCGCGAAGCTGTTCACGGACTTCGTGATCGACGACAGGGCGTTGTCGATGGCCTCCGCGTACTCCGGGTGCGCCTCCGCGAGACTCTTGAGCAGCACGTCGATCTTCGCCTGCGCCACCGCGAATTGCGCCGGCAGCTCCTTCATGATCCCGACGATGCTCGTGACCAGCTGCGGCACGATCAGAAGGACGATGAGGACGACGCACAGTATGACGGCCAGCAGGGCCAGGACGTTGGACAATCCCGCCCGCTTGCCCTTGAACAGGCGGTTGAGCCTGTGGGCGAGGGGCGTCACGATGTAGGCGATGATGCCTCCGAGCAGGAACGGGCGCAGGATGCCCATGATCATGCCGAGCGCCCCGGAAAATCGGTCCATCCGATACACCAGAAAGAAAAACAGTATCCCGAAGGCGACGATTGCCGCGCCCGTCACGCCGATCTTCACGTATTTCTCGTTCTTCATTTGTCCTCTCCGCACCATAAGCCGCCGCGACCGCCGCTCACGATGGGCATAAAGCCCGCGCATCCGCCCCGACAGCTCCATTTTCCAAATAATAATAGCACACGAAAAGGTACATGGCAACCATTTTATGCCTGTCAGAGACGAGGAGCGCGTAAATGAACGCGAGGGCTGCTGTCTGCTCGGTGAATATGGATTTCAGGGAGCAGCAGTAAGGGAGAACAGCAGATGAACGGCGTTCTAAAGGAATGAAGAACGTTAAGCATCCCCAGAGTCTACCGAAAACACGGGGTTTTCAATAGAAGTCATAGGCTGTGCCGTAACTCCCCCTACTCCCTACTGCCTACTCCCTACTCCCTGGATTTGTCGGGCAAAGCCCGACAAATCCCCTCAAATCACATTCTTCCCGCCCGAGATCTTGTTAAACAGCAGCAGGGCGAGTATGGTCGAGGCGGTCAGGATGGTGGACAGCGCCGCCGCGGGGCCGTAGGCGTCCGCGAACAGCGTCGTATAGATGGCCGCCGAAATGGTGGAGGTGCCGCCGGTATAGAGGATGATCGTCGAGCTCAGCTCGTTGATCGTCGCCACGAAGGAGAGCACCGCGCCCGACAGCATGCCCGGGAGCATCAGTATCGCCGTGGTCTTGAAGAAGGTCTTCATCGGCGGCTCTCCAAGGGATATGGACGCCTCCTCGATGGCGGGCTCGATCTGGTACAGCGTGCCGATGGACGAGCGCAGCGTAAACGGCAGCTTGCGGATCGTATAGGCGATCACCATGATGGCGGCCGTGCCCGTCAGGATCAGCGGCTTCGTGTTGAAGGCCAGGACCATGCCGATACCGATGACGGAGCCCGGGATGACATAGGGGAACATCGCCAGCACGTCCAGCAGATTGGCCACCTTGCCCTTGCGCCGCACGATGATATAGGCCAGGTGCAGGCCGAGGATCATCATCAGTATGATGGCGATGATCGAGAACTTGTAGGTGTTCACGATGCTGCCCACGCGGGAGGCGATGGCCCGATAGTTGTCCAGGCCGAAGCCCGCCACGAACTGGCTGCCGTTGGTATTGCGGAAGGACGTGATGATGATCGTGATCTGCGGCAGCATGGCGATCAGCGCCACGATCCACACAAAGGCCGTGGCCAGGATGCGCTTGCCCGTGGTCAACTTCACGACCTCCGGCGGGCGCATCGCGGACATGGTGTAGCTCTTGCGGTTCAGTATCCACTTCTGCAAGAACAGCACCGCCATGGTGAACACGACCGCCACGACGGCCATGGCACTGGCGAAGGACGCCTGGGTGGAGACCTCGCTCAGATACTTTTCATAGATCAGGACCGTCAGCACCTTGTAGCCGCGCCCGATCAGCACCGGCGTGCCGAAGTCCGCCATGGAGGTCATGAACACGATCAGCGCCGCGGAGAGTATCGTAGGCATGATGATGGGCATCGTCACCCGGCGTATGCGGGCAAAGCCATGCACGCCCAGGCTCTCGCTGGCCTCCTCCAGGGCGCTGTCGAAGTTTTGAAGCGCCGTGGACGTGTACATGTACACATAGGGAAACAGCTTCAGCGTGAACACCAGCAGTATGCCGTTGAAGCCGTAGATCGAGCCGATGTCGACGCCGAAGGTGTTCCGGATAAAGGTGGTGATGTAGCCCGCCTTGCCCAGCAGCAGTATCCAGCTGTAGGCCCCGATGAACGGCGGGGACAGCATGGAGAGCACGACGCAGGCGTTGATGGCCTTTTTGCCCCAGATATTGAAGCGGGTCGATACATACGCCATGGGCAGACCCAGCAGCACGCCCAGCAGCGTGGCGCTGATGGAGACCTTCAGCGTGTTGCCCAGGACCTTGCGATACGCCTCGCGCCCGAAGAATTTCACATAGTTGGCCAGTGTGAAGTGACCGTCTTCAAAGAAGCTCTGCATAAACAGCCTTCCGAACGGATACAGTATAAACAGCACGCAGAATATCAGTATCACAACGGTCACGACGCCCCAATACCACCCCTGCTGACGGTTGCGTCTCAGGGATTCGCCGATGGATACCTTCATGTCAACGCTTCCTTTCCGTCGCCGGTGAACACCGTGGAGCGCTCCACGTTCACGGAGACCTTTTCTCCCAGCTCGCGCATGCGCGGATTGAGGTGGACGTACTGGTTCGCCTGTATGATCTGGCCGTTCGCCAGGCGCACCTCATAGTTGATGAAGTCGCCCAGGAAGGTGGCGATCTTGATCTCGCCGTTGATCGCGCCCGGCATGGGGTCCTCCAGCTCGATGTGCTCCGGGCGCACCGAGACCCTGACCGGGCCGGTGTAGGCCCGGTTCAGCTTGCAGTCGATGTGGTTCTGTCCCAGCACCTTCACGCCGCCCTGATCCGTCTCGCCGTCCAGGAAGTTGCTCGTGCCGATGAAATTCGCCACAAAGGCGTTCGTCGGATGCGCGTAGATGTCGTAGGGCCTTCCGACCTGCTCGACCACGCCCACGTTCATCACCGCGATGCGGTCCGATACCGCCAGCGCCTCCTCCTGGTCGTGGGTCACGTAGATGGTGGTGATGTTCAGCTCCCGCTGGATCTCGCGGATCGCGGTGCGCATCTCCACCCGCAGCTTGGCGTCCAGGTTCGACAGCGGCTCGTCCATCAGCAGCAGATCGGGCTCGATGACGATGGCGCGGGACAGCGCCACGCGCTGCTGCTGGCCGCCGGAGAGCTGCTGGGGCTGGCGCTTGGCGAACTGATCGATCTGCGTCAGCTTCATGGCCTTTTCCACGCGGGCGTTCAGCTCGTCCTTCGGCACCTTGCGCGCCTTCAGACCATACGCCACGTTCTGCTGGACCGTCAGGTGGGGAAAGATGGCGTAGCTCTGAAAGACCATGCCGATGTTGCGCTTGTAGGTCGGGACGTGGTTGATCACCGTGTCGCCAAACCTTATCTCGCCCTTCTCGATGGTGTTGAAGCCCGCGATCATGCGCAGCAGCGTCGTCTTGCCGCAGCCCGAGGGACCCAGGAGCGTGAAGAACTCGCCCTCCTTAATACTCAGACTCACGTCCTTGATCGCCTGGAAGCTCCCGTAGAATTTATCCACATGATCGATGGTGATGGTCTTGCTCATGTTGATTCACCGTCCTAAGTCTGATATTGAAAAGAGCCGGGGAAAGTCCCCGGCCCAACAGGGGCGCCGTTTAACCGGAACCCTCCGGCATTACAGGGTGTGATCCTCCCAGAACTCGTTGAACTCGGGGGTGTGCTCCACGACCCAGTTGATGTCGTAGGGCGCGACCGTGATCTCGGAGGTGGGGATGAAGTCGGCGGGCAGCTCGATGTCGGTGCGGGAGGAGCGGCGGAACAGGTCGGCCAGCTTGCCCTGCACCTCGGCGGACAGCACATAGTCCACAAACAGCTTGGCGTTCTCGGTGTTGGGGCCGCCCTTGACGATGGTCACGGGGCTCATGAAGATGTTGGTGCCCTCCTCGGGATAGACGACGTCCAGGCTCGCGCCCTCGCTGCGATAGCGCAGCGCCGCCTCCTCGTAGGTCAGGCCGATGTCATACTCGCCGTCGGCGGTTCCCTTGTACACGGAGGAGGAGGAGGACAGCACGATGCCGTCCAGATTGTCGATCAGCTTGGCGAGGAAGTCATATCCGCCGCCGTCCTCCATGCCATAGGCGCCCATGATTGCCATGATGCAGGCGAACGCGGAGGAGGACTTCACCGGGTCGGCCGTGGCGATCTTGCCGCGGAACTCGTCCTTGAGCATGTCGTCCCAGCGGGTGGGCTTCTCGGCGACGGAGGTGTTGTAGACCATCACCATCGGCTCCAGGTCGAAGGCATACCACTTGAAGCTCTCGGTGTCGTACACGCCGGG
>Ga0256404_1006764_pt1 | contig 18682 bp, 14 predicted proteins | sample RumenRJG_01DNA_FD_185990 | JGI IMG/M metagenome (GOLD analysis project Ga0256404, IMG submission 185990) | Bovine rumen microbial communities from Lethbridge, Alberta, Canada - RJG_01 | ecosystem: Host-associated > Mammals > Digestive system > Stomach > Rumen | place: Canada: Alberta | collected...
TGTTTCTGTTCCTGATAGAGACGCTTCTGTGTCTCTTCATCAAATATGTCGTTCCACTCGGGAAGGCCGTACAGCCAGTCCGCACCGGCAGCGACCATGTTCTTGAAGAGAAGCTCTTTGTCAAAGCCAAGGCTGACTTCTGTACCCTCTTCCATCTCTTCAATGGGATTGGGGGTCTTCAGGGAATCATTGATGCCGTCCAGAAAACCGACCATTGTCATCAGGTCGAGATTAAACTTCTCTGCCAGTTCCTTCACTGTTCCTTTGACTTCCTCATCAGGATTCTTGAGAAGCTCCGCATATACATTCTTTTCTTTTTCAAAATAATCCGCCCACAGTCTCTGCAGGTCGCCCTTGTTTGCAGATTCATCATAGGCCTTGTCGCGCCACTGTTTAAGTAAGCTCATAATGTCTATTCCACCTTTCCGGTCAGGGCATCCATAAAAAATGCCCTTCCATATATTTGCATGAAACGTATTAACAGTATCATTTTGTCCCCGCTTTGTCCATTTCTTTTTGCTCTTGCTTTCACTTCGTCCTGCGGGCTCCGGTGAATTTCGTCCCGTCCAAAGCCGCAACAGGTGAAAAAAATTGAATTGATATTGCTTTTAAACATTCAAATCCCTATAATGAAAGATGTTTTTGCATATTTTCTAACTTTTATAAATGATGGGGGTATATTTTATGAATACCTGGTGGGAATCTGTCGTCGCTAAATTTCAGTTGTGCTTTATCAACGATGACAGATACATGCTTCTGGTAAAAGGATTTGGTGTCACGATCGAGACTTCCCTGCTCGCAGTGATCATCGGTGTCATCATCGGAATGATCATTGCCCTGTTCGCCCTGTCCAACAACAAGGCTCTGCGTCTGATCGCAAAAGTGTATACGGACATAATCCGCGGAACACCTTCTGTGACCCAGCTGATGATCATCTATTTCGTCATCTTTGCGACTGTGCCTCTGCCCAAGTGGATCATTGCGTCCATCGCCTTTGGTATCAATTCGGGCGCCTACGTATCCGAGATCATCCGCGGCGGCATCCTGTCTGTGGATAAGGGACAGACAGAGGCCGGACGGTCCCTGGGTCTGACCGCCTCACAGACAATGACCGACATCGTCATTCCGCAGGCTGTCAAGAATATCTTCCCTTCTCTGTGCAACGAATTCATCGTCCTGATCAAGGAGACCGCCATCGTAGGTTACGTGGGACTGATGGATCTGCAGAAGGCGGGCGACTTTATCAAGAGCGCGACCTTCGAGGCTTTCCTGCCCCTGATCGCCACTGCCGTGATCTACTTTGCACTCATCAAGATCCTGACCATCGTGTTCGGAAGAGTGGAAACCAATTTGAGAAAATCAGATATCAGATAAAAAGAGGTGAACTATCCTATGATCAGCGTAAAAAACCTGCACAAATCATTTGGAGACCTGGAAGTCCTCAAGGGGATCGACCTCGAAGTCAACCAGGGCGAAGTCGTTGTCGTGATCGGCCCGTCCGGCTCGGGAAAGAGTACACTGATCCGCTGCCTCAATATGCTTGAGGTTCCGACCAAAGGCGAGGTCTATATCGACGGGACCATGATCAATGACCCCAAGACAAATGTCGACCTGCTGCGGCAGAAAATGGGAATGGTCTTCCAGCACTTCAACCTGTTCCCCCACAAAACGGTCATGGAAAACATCACACTGGCTCCTGTCCGTCTGGGCAAAGCCAGCAAGGCGGAAGCAGAGCAGACAGCCCATGAGCTTCTCACGAGGATCGGACTGCTCGATAAAGCAGACAATTATCCCGTTCAGCTCTCCGGCGGTCAGAAGCAGCGTATCGCCATTGCCAGAGCTCTTGCCATGCATCCCGAGATCATGCTCTTTGACGAACCCACTTCCGCGCTGGATCCCGAGATGGTAGGAGAAGTTCTGGATCTGATGAAGGATCTTGCCAAATCCGGCATGACGATGGTCGTCGTGACCCATGAAATGGGCTTTGCGCGCGAAGTCGGAACCCGGGTCATCTTCATGGACGGAGGCGTGATCGTGGAGGAAGGTACTCCCGAACAGATCTTCACGAACGCACAGAACGAAAGGACCCAGAGCTTTTTGAGCAAAGTTCTTTGATATTATTATGGATATCATGAACGGAAAGTAGTATAATAAACACTCGGCATCTTTACAGATACCGAAAAGTAACTGTCAACGTCACACAATGATTATTATCAAAGAGGAAAAGTTATGAAGGTTATGAAAATGATGAAAAAGGCAACTGCCCTGTTTCTGACAGTGGGTATGATCATTTCGCTCGCAGCCTGCGGCAGCAGCGCTTCTTCCCAGCCCGCTGAAAGCACTGACAAGACCGCTGATGCTCAGGCAGCTGATGCCGGCACAACCACCAGCGCTGCCGCCAGCACTGCAGCTGAGACTTCAGCAGCAATTGACAAGATCGTATTCGGTACCAATGCGGAGTTCCCTCCTTTCGAGTTCATCTCTTCCACCGGCGGCGCTATCGGCGAGTTCGACGGCATCGACATGGCGATCGCCAAGCAGATCGGTGAGGATCTGGGAGCTGAAGTCTCCATCAACAACATGGAGTTTGACTCTCTCCTGATCGCTCTCCAGAATGGACAGATCGATGCCGTTATCGCCGGCATGACCATCACAGATGAGCGGAAAGAGTCCGTTGACTTTACAATGCCTTACTATAACGCCACTCAGGTCATGATCATCAAGGAAGGTACCGAGATCCAGAAGGCCGCTGATATGGAAGGCAAGAACATCGCCGTTATCCAGGGCTACACCGGTGAGACCTGTGTCAAAGATCTTGGCTTTGATTATGTTTCCTTCAAGAAGGGTCCCGACGCCATCATGGATCTGATCAACGGCAAATCCGACGTTGTTGTCATCGATTCCGCTACTGCCCAGAAGTATGTCAATGACAACGCAGGCCAGAACCTCGTGATCGTAGAGGATAATGAGAAGTTCGCTTCTGAAGAGTACGGAATCGCTGTCAAGAAGGGCAACACTGCACTCCTCAACGCGCTCAATGCAGAGATTGAAAAAATGACCGCAGACGGCACCATTGCCAATCTTGCTGACCAGTACGCTGTTGCTGCAGAGGAATAATCATTTTCTCTGAACAGTTCCATGTATTTTCGTTTAAAAAACCTCCTGCTTCGGCAGGAGGTTTTTTGCTGTCAAAAAGCCGCACTGCAGACCAAAATCTGCAGTGCGGCTTTGATCTGTCCTGGAATTGTCAGTTCTGATCCAAGGGTTCTTATTCAGGCCTGAAATGCTTGGAAAGGCTTATTCCGCGACGAAAGGAACCACGTTCTTGACTGCGCACTTGGGGCAGATGAGAGCATCGTCGTTGTCGATGTCGATCAGAATGAAGCGGTCATTGCCCATCCCCAGTTCCTTCATGTAGGCGAGCTGGCGCAGGCCGTGACGGGAAGTCATACGTTTGACAAGGTCCTTGTGATCTTCTTCGTTGAGGGCGAAAACAAGGTCGACCGATGCGGAGTCCGCTGCCAGGATGTCTGTAGAAGCCACGATACCGATATTGGGTGTCACGACGGGCTGGGCTGCAAGGCCTTCACAGTCACAGGAGACGGACATGTTGCGCAGAACATTGACAAAGGTAATGTTCTTGCCGAAATGATCCACCGTGCCCTTGGAGGATTCCGCCATGCGTTCCATCAGTTCTTCCTGTGCGATATCCCAGTGATTGAACTTGCCGGTCTTTGTATGGATCTGCGCCTTGCCGACCACGGCATCCGCACAGCCGATACCGATGTTCTTGTTGGAGCCGCCGAAGCCGCCCATCATGTGTCCCTTGAAGTGGGTCAGAACGAACATGGAATCATAGTTCAGCATATGGCTGCCCACTGAGATCTCGGGGATCCACTTGGCACCCTTGACAGGGATCATAGTGGCGCCGTCCTCATCCATGATATCGACAGGGCAGAATGTCCATCCATTGTGCCTGATCGTCTCGCGATGCTTCTCTGTCGTATCACGGTCTCCGGGGTAGAATGTGTTGGTATCTACGATCGCCGCATCCTTGAGCTCGGGCTGTGTCTCGATCAGATTCCTGACCCAGGGCCTGGGAATGATATTGGGACCGTCTTTTTCACCGGTGTGGAGCTTGATCGCGACCTTGCCGGTAATATTGCCGTTGACTTTGTTATAAATCTTCTGCAGACCTTCCGGAGAAAGATCGCGCGTGAAATAGACGATCGATTCGTTGCCGGTTCTCTCCTCCATGGGGATATACTTATCACCGTCTGTTCCCGGTACTGCATTGGGGACCATCTTCATATCTGCCATGAAAAACCTCCTGCTCATAAATCAAAGAACACTATAACTTAAAAACACTGATCAGAAATGTCCGTGTCATTATCATTTTACCATAGAACAAAAAGCTGTTAAACGACTGTTTTTCTTCATCTGTGATCAATGGTTCTGTTGTTACTGTTGACCACATCCCTCGAAGGGCATGGAGATGTTACCTTGCCTGCAGTGATTCAACAATGCGAAGCTTTGTTTTTTATCGCGAAAAAATCAGGTTGTACGGCGCACGGATAAATCAGTGTTTCAGACCGTGATCACTCCCTCGAAAACCGTCGTCGCAGGTCCTGTCATCCAGACAAGGTTTTCCTCGCGGTCCCACTCGATCAGGAGCTTCCCTCCCAACACCTGGACCTCCAGCCTGGGAGCCGTGAATCCGTTCAGGACACCCGCCACGCAGACTGCGCAGCAGCCTGTGCCGCAGGCCAGCGTCTCCCCCGAGCCGCGCTCCCAGACACGCATCTTCACGTGCTCCGGATCAATGATCTGGACAAACTCCGTGTTGGTGCGGTTGGGGAAACGCTCGTGGTTTTCAAAGAGAGGCCCGACAGCCTCGATCTCCAGTTCGGCTGTACTGTCAATATAAACAACAGCATGAGGATTGCCCATGGAGACACAGGTCATCTGATACTCTGCGCCTGTTCCTCCCTCAAGACCGGAATCTTTTTGCCCAATAGAAATGGGCTCCGAGACGACAGGAGATTTGTCCGCCGCCACCGGGATTTCCTTTGCCTCCAGGATCGGCGCCCCCATGTTGACGCGGACAGACTGGACCAGCTCTCTTCCGTCCTCTGTCTCCTCGGTATATAAGGTCAGATATTTGACCTTGCCGAAGCTCTCGACTGTGATCTCTTTTTCATGGGTCATGCCGCTGTCATAGACAAATTTTCCCACACAGCGGATGCCGTTGCCGCACATCTCCCCGCGGGTGCCGTCCGCATTCCACATCTCCATCTCAAAATCCGCGATTTTGGAAGGATTGATGAAGATCACGCCGTCGCCGCCGATTCCGAAGTGCCTGTCACTGAGTTTTTTAACGATCTCCGGCTTCTGTTCAGGATCGAGCTGATATTCAAATCCGCTGATATACACGTAGTCATTGCCGCATCCTTCCATCTTGGTAAAACGAATATCCATACCTCTATCCTCTTCTTTCCTGTCAAATATCTTTTTTTACAACCGCTGTGACACGCTCGGTCTCTTCGTTCACGTCAGCGGCTGTATAAGTGTCCTGCATGTCGATCCATCTGAGCCCCGCCTTCTCTGCGGCCCTGCGCAGCTGATCCGGGTGATAACCGCGCTGCCGGTGCACTTCATCGAAACGGCGGAAAAGACCCTTGTCTTCACCGTCCTCCTGCACAAAGACCGCCAGATCATATTCATTGATACAGGTCCCGGCATCATAATAATTGTCCCAGATAAATGCGCACTCCCCGCGGTCCTCCGCGATCGTCCTGTCTCCGATCACATCTCTGTAGAGATGGATGGTCTTAAAGTCAAAAACGAATACACCCCCGGGCAGAAGCCCGCGCTGCACACAGGCAAACATGTCCTCCAGATCTTTTTCCTCAAGCAGGTAATTGATACTGTCGCCGACACTGACCATGGCCCCCGCAGCCCCGTAGAGCTCAAAGTTCCGCATATCCTGCAGGGTATAGAGAATATCCCTGCCCGACTCGATCCTGCGCTCCTGGGCGATGGAAAGCATGTCCTCCGAGAGATCGACACCGATCATATCATATCCCCGGTCCGCCAGGATCTCCGTGAGTTTTCCTGTTCCGCAGCCAAGGTCTACTACTATGTTTTCTTCATTTACCGGCCCGGTATTTTGTACATCTGCACCTGCCGTGCGGGGCAGACCGTATTTTTCCAGGTATTCACAGACCCTGTCTGCCCACTCCTCATAGGGTTCCTGGTCCATGAATGTATCATACACATATGAAAAACTGGTGTAGCTGTCCAATTCTGTCCTCACCTCTTTCCGACCGTGCCGGAGCACTTCTATTGACCGGCCAGAATCTCCTTCAGGGCCTCCACGACCCGATCCATCTGTTCATCCGTGCCGATGGTGATGCGCAGATAGTCCTTGATCTTCGGCTTGTCAAAGCGGCGGACGACGATCCTGCGGGCGCGCAGTGCTGCCTGCAGATCCGCGCCGGAAAAGCCGGGGTGCCTTGCAAAGACAAAGTTGGACCTGGAATCCGGGAAGACGAATCCCATGGCGCTGAGCTCTTTTTTGAAACGCTCACGCGTCGCGCTGATCCTGCCGGTGGTCTCCTGAAACCATGCGGCATCCTCCGCCGAAGCAGTGCCGATCAGGATCGAGGGCAGATTCATGGTGTAGGAATTAAAGGAAAACTTCACATCTTTGAGATAGCCGATCAGCTTTTTGCTGCCGATGGCAAAACCTACACGGGCGCCTGCCATGGCGCGGGACTTGGAGAAAGTCTGCACCACGAGAAGATTTTCATATTTTTCCAGAAGCGGCAGAGCTGTCTGTGCGCCGAAATCGACATAAGCCTCATCTACGATCACGATACTGTCCGGATTGCCGGCGATGATCTTTTCCACCTCTGTCTGCGGAAGCTCAAGGCCGGTGGGTGCATTGGGATTGGGGAAAATAATACCGCAGTTCTGCTGTCCCGTCACAGCCGGCAGATAGTCCTCGGGATTGATGGAAAAATCATCCTGCAGAGGGATGCGGCAAAACGGGATCCGGTAGAGGTTGGCCCACACATCATAAAAGGAATAGGTGATGTCCGGGAACAGCAGCGGCTGTTCTTCGCTTCCGGCGGAAAAGAAAGTCAGAAAACACAGCGCCAGCACATCATCCGAACCGACACCGACAAAGATCTGATCCGGGTCCACGCCATACTGCCTGGCCAGGGCATTTGTCAGCGGTGTCGCATCCATATCCGGGTACAGGCGCAGAGCGCTGCTGTCAGAGGCAAGCCTGCGCACTGCTTCTTCCACTCCGGGAGCCGGCGGATACGGGCATTCATTGGTGTTCAGCTTGATGATGTTCTTCTCCTTGGGCTGCTCGCCCGCCACATACGGTTCCACTTTGCGGATTTTATCTTCCCAGGACATATTTTTTCCTCTCTTTCCAACCCTGCCGGAGCGCTTCAGTGCGCAGGCATCGTTCCTTGATTCTGTGATGCCAGGGCCATGAGGCGGCTCAGCCGGATTCTTCTCGTCAAAGTACAGATAAGAATCTTTTGACCTCAACATCGTTTTTACTTCAGTTTTCTGACGAAATCCGCCGCCCTCTCCAGATCGTGCACATCAGGGTGGCCCTTAGCGACACCTCCGAAAAATCCGAAGGGACCGAATGTGTTGAGTCCGCGGCAGCAGAATTTCCCGATCACCCTTGCGTCGGTCCCCTCAAGTACCCTCAGGATCCGTCTTGTATAATGCGGCAGATCGAAAGTACAGGTGTACATCAGAAACACCTGCTTTTTGCGCCGCATATGCGTCTTGATATAATTGATCATCTCCGGATGGAAGCTTCCGCCATATATTCCAGAGGCGATTCCGATCCGGTCATAGCCCGACAGATCCTCCTTTGCGGCCTTCGGGGAAGAAATATCCAGAATATCCGCATCAATGGCAGCATATGCCGCCTGTGCGATCTTCCTGGTATTTCCGTGATGTTTCGAATAATAGAGAATGATTGTTTTCATACATCTTAATCCTCATTCCGGAGCGCCATGCGCGACGGGGCGAAGAGAAATCCGCGAATGCGGTTTTTCCTCTGCCATCACGGTTATTTGTGGTGCTCCGGCGCAAATAGCCGTATGAAAAATCAGCATATCGGTTTGATTTTCCACACTACATCACCATAGAGTCACCGCGGGCAGTGGCTACATGAAATCCGATTTTCTCCATACGAAGCTCCATACAACGCCTGCACTCGGCGGCCTCGTCGCCCGTACAGATCTTCCCGTCATAGAGCATATATTTGCCGCGCACGCCTGTCGGAGAGAGATTTGGCATGACGACATTGGCGCCCGCCCGGATCCCCATCTCACGTCCCAGAGGATGTATGGTCCCCAGCGCGGTTGTGGCGGGGAGCAGGACCTTCGGGTTCATCAGCCGGATGACGGCCAGCAGATGCAGCGTATCATCCAGTCCGCCCTGTGCACGGTCGCCAAAGGGGGTATCGGCATGTGGAATAAAAGGTCCTATACCGATCATATGCGGCTTGAATTCTCTCATAAAATACAGATCGTCCAGCAGGTAGTCCAGAGTCTGGTAAGGACTTCCCACCATCATGCCGCAGCCGACCTGAAAACCGATCTCGCGCAGATCCTTCAGGCAGCGTACACGGTTCTCGATGGTGAGCTCCTGCGGATGCAGCATTTTGTAGTGGGCCGGATTGATCGTTTCATGCCGCAGCAGATATCGTTCCGCCCCCGCCTCAAAAAATGCCTCATAGCTCTCCCTGGGCTTCTCCCCGATGGACAGGGTCACTGCGCAGTCCGGATGCTTTTCCCGAATCTTTCTGACGATTGCACAGATCTTTTCATCCGTAAAATAAAGATCCTCGCCTCCCTGGAGGACAAACGTGCGAAATCCCAGCAGATACCCTTTGTCACAGCAGTCGAGGATCTCCTCTTCTGTCAGTCTGTAACGCTGCGCCCTGCGGTTGGATCTGCGGATCCCGCAGTAGAGACAGTCATTTCTGCAATAGTTGGTAAACTCGATCAGACCGCGAAGAAAGACCTCTTTTCCATAGTGCTGATCCCGCACCTCGGATGCTTTTCCGTACAGATACGATGCCTCGTCCCCGGTCATTGAAGACAGTAAAACCCCCATCTCCTCTCTGGGAAGTGTCTGTTCTTCACGAAGCCGGTCGATCCGACTGTAGTTCTCTGAATTTCTATCCATATAACCAATCTTCCCTGATTTTCGTCTTTCATTCATGCCCCGCTCTCACCTCTTTGACGGCGTACCGGTCACGCTGTGGCCAGTAACGGCGGCCGTCATGCTGCCATGGCTGTTCAAGAACAATCAGTTGTTAAAAAAGGCAAACGCGACCGCACCGGGGCCCGCATATGTGCCGACCGTGGCACCCACAGGAACCACTTTGATGTCCTTGAGCCGGTCTTTGTACATCGGCGCGTAGTCTTCCACATATTTCGTCAGGACTTCATCGGAGAAGCCGGTAAATCCAAGACAGTGGGGCATACTCATATCAACTCCGCCGACCTTGTCAATGAATTCCACCAGCATGCTGTTGGCCTTTTTAGAGCCTCTGGCCCTGGCGATCACATCCACGACGCCCTCATTGATGGTGATTACCGGCTTGATGGAAAGGATGCTTCCTGCCACGGCTGCCGCCGAAGATATGCGGCCTCCCAGCTTAAGATATTCCAAAGTGGCAAAGACAGAGATGACATGCACCCTCTTTTTGGCCTCCTCGACAGCAGCTGCGGTCTCCTGCAGGGATTTGCCTTCATCACGCAGCCTGCAGGCAAATTCCACCAGCACATACAGGGATATACAGAACTGCCGGCTGTCAATGACGATGACCTTGTCCCCGAACTCCCCGGCGGCCGTACATGCACTCTGCCAGGTTCCGGAGACGCCTGCGGACATGGTAATACAGAGTACTTCCTCTCCGCACTCGACCCACTTTTTAAATTCCTGTCCGAACTCAAAAGGCGTGATCTGTGATGTTCGGGGGACCTCACCTGTCTCCACCAGTTTTTTAAAAAACTCGTCCGGCTTTAAGGTGACGCCATCCAGGTACTCTTCTTCACCAAACCTGGTGTGGATCGGCATCACCGTAACTCCCAGCTTTTTTGCTGTCTCTTGCGGCATATCACTTGCAGAATCTGTAACAATTCTGAAACTCATATTTGTTTAACCTCTTCCGTTGCAGTGTATTTACAGAGAATCTTCTGTTATTGCTAACCTTATTCTCTACAGGTGTCTGTTCTCCATTCTATCACATCACCGCGCAAAAGAAACATGCAGATCCACGTGACCGGAAACAGACTTACCGGTCACACCATAACCAGTAACGGCTTATTCTACATGGCCCCCGCGCTCCGGATGTTCATGATCAGCATCTGCAGGCGGTTCTCCACGTTGACAAAGCTCACGTCAGGATCGTAGTCAAGCGGCAGCAGCTGAATATCCGGGAACATCTCCTTGAGACGCCTGGAAATACCGCGGCCTACGACATGGTTGGGGATGCAGCCAAATGGCTGCAGGATGACAAAGGCGCGACAGCCTTCGCGGGCACGCTCAATGATCTCGGCGGGAATCAGGATTCCCTCACCGGAGTCATAGGCACGGGGAATGATCGGGTCGCTTGCCCGGGCGACATCTGTCAGCTTTGCGGCAGGCTCAAACAGAGGATGCTGTCTGGCGACAGAGGCGACAAAGTCGTGGGAAGTATTGAAGATCTGCTCGACCAGATCCAGATATCCTCTCTCAATAATGGATTTTTTGACCCCGTAATCTTTCGCCTGTTCACGGCGGACAAAATAGGTCTTCTGGATGACATCCGCCATCTTGGCCTCGATGATCTCAAAACCGTTTTTCTCCAGATAATCCTCAATATCGTGGTTGGCGCCCGGATGGAAATTGAGCAGATACTCACCGACGATCAGGACAGTTGGCCTGGGATTGGAACGATCATAGGGCACTTTCTTCATGAGGCGGATGGCCTTTTCAAACCCCTTCTTCATCTTGCCGACGCCGCCATGTTCAATGGAATCCATGAGGACGTCCAGAGCTTTTTCGAAGGTTTTATTGGCAATTCCCTCCACCGTCTCATAGGGCCGCATCTTGCGCAGGAGGTCTTCCAGCGCATCGATCATGGGCAGTGCAAAGGCAATCTTGATCGATGCCTGCAGATTGAGTTTGAAGCCGGGGTGCAGGTTGTGATAATCCACGTCATCATTCGTGATGATCGGCACATCCGGGTGGCCTGCGTCGTCAAGAGCCTTGCGGAGCAGGGCTCCGTAGTGGGTCAGGCGGCAGCAGCCGATATATTTTCCCATCATGACAGCCTTCTTTTTTCCCTCATATTTGGGGTCTTCAATGGCCTGGAGCGCCTCTCCGATAACCACCTGGGCAGGGAAACAGATATCATTATGGACATAGCGCTTTCCGAGTTCGATCGCACGCTCGCGGCCGATGGGAAGCGGAACCGTATGGACCTTCTGGGCGGCAAAGACAGCTGCCATCAGCCTGCTGAAGGCGTGGGAAGTGTTGGGAACGAAGACAACCGAATCCTCGATATCCTCCTTTTGGAATTTCTGCGGATAGGGATCCGAAAGTTCCCGGACCTCTCCGGGACGGAAGGGCCTGGGGACCGGAGCAATTTTTTTCAGTTCGGAGATATCCTGTTTCTGGGCAGGGAAGACCGGAACAGCGTCCGGATTCTCCCGCCTCTTTGCGGCAGAGGCCATCTGCAGCTGCAGGGCCTTTCTGCGTTTCATCTTCACCGAGGAGATGAAGGAACGAATGCGGATGGAAAGCGGTCCGCGTATATCACTTTCGTCCACCTTGAGGATCAGGGGGGTCTTGCCGGAAATCTCCTTCATCATACGGATGATCTCATCCGACAGATAGGCGTCATGACCGCAGCCGAAACTCACGATCTGGACATATTCCAGGTTGGGGTGCTGCGCGGCATAGATCGCCGATCCCAGCATCCTGGCATGGTAATTGTTGACCACATCCAGACGGCTCTTTGACAGATCGATTTTGTCCAGGCCCGGGATTGCATCCGCCGTCAGGACACTGATCCCCTGTTCTGTAAACATCTCCGGGATACTGTGGTTGACAAGGCTGTCGTTCTGATAGGGACGCGCGGCAAGGACTACGGCGCCGGGCGCTTCGGCGGGTGCTTTCTGAATCGCGTCAAGTACCTTCTGTCCCTGCGCAAGAAGCTTGTCGCGGTAGCTGTCCTGGGCAGACTGACCCTCCTGGATCGCTCTGCGGACAGTTTTGGCGGGAATCCCGAATGTGTCTTTCATAAACCTGGTCAGCTGGCGCTCACGATCCGCATCTGTGTACCAGAAAAAGACCGGCACATCGTATTTGACATCACCGCGTTCCTCCGGATTATCGGAGTTTTTGATCACCAGCGGGAAGCCCTTGACGATACCGCACATGGATACGCTGGTACTCTCCGTATTCTCTGATTTTCTGGTGGAGATTGACGGGAAAAAGATCCTGTCCGCTCCGTGCTGTTCCAGCCAGCGGATATGGCCGTGCACCAGTTTTCCGGGGAAGCACTCCGTGTCTGATGTCACAGCGTGGAGTCCCTTTTCGTAAATAGGACGGGTGCTCTCGGGAGAGACCAGGACGTCAAATCCCAATGCGCTCCAGAAGTTTCTCCAGAAAGGCAGTGTCTCCCAGTAAGCCAGAACCATAGGCAGGCCGATCGTCACATTCTTTTTGCTGTCCACCTGCCGGAAGGGATATTCCTTCATGAGGAAGGTCCTGCGTACTTTGAAAAGGTCAGTCCCCTTTCTCTTTACAGACCGGCGGGGGGCAGAGCCGGCAGAAGGAGCTGTCCCGCCCTCTGCGGAGGCCTTTGCTGCTGAGCCGCTGACAATGTCCGATGCGGCAGCCGCTGTATTTTTTACTGTGGAAGTCACTTTGTCTGCCGCAGATGCAGCGGCATCCCTGACAGCGGCAGGAATCTTATCCGCCGCAGAGGCAGCGGTATCTTTGACCGCCGCGCCGACCTTATCGGCGGCTGATGCCGCCGTATCTTTGACAGCCGTTCCCAGCCTGTCGGCGGCCGATGACGCCGTATCTTTGACAGCCGTTCCCAGCTTGTCGGCGGCCGATGAGGCCGTATCTTTGACAGCTGTTCCCAGCTTATCGGCGGCCGATGCGGCCGTATCCATGACCCTGTCCGCAGCTGTGGCTGCTGTATCGATCACTGCTGCCGTGACCATATCTGCCGCGGAAACCGCTGTATCCCTGACAGCTGTGCCGACTCTGTCGGCGGCCACCGCTGCCGTATCCTTTACTGCGTCAGCGACCTGTTCCACTGTGGAAACAGGACTTGACGGACCCGGAACCTTTCCCGTATCCGTATCCGATGCTGCAGATGCCTGCACAGATTCTGCTTCGGGTGCCTCCGGCTTCGCATCTGCTGCTTCAGGCCCCTGCGTCTGCACTGCAGGCTGTACGACTCTAAGATCCGTCTCATGCTTCTTTAGAGGCTTCTCCTGCTCCTTCTCTTTCTGTGAGGCAAGGAAGGCCTCAAGTTCACCGGGGTTGAGCACGCTCCCCCGCTCACAGCGGTTGCCCGTGATCCATGTATCGCCGGTGGAGAAAGTGACCACACTGCGGCGGCAGTGGTTTTCGCATCCGCTGCAGACAAGCCCGTTGACCTGTGTGAAGGAAAAGTCTTGAAGGGCGTCAAATCCGATGAAGGAAGACGGCTTTTGCGTGCGGCGCGCTTTTTCCATGGCAGTGTGGGCAGCTCCGATCGCGCCCATCAGTCCGGGATATGGCGCACGGACGACTTCGCGTCCTATATACTGCTCAATGGCACACAGAACCGCGTCATTACAGAATGTACCGCCCTGTACGACGATTCTGTCGCCCAGAGAGTCCAGACTGCTGATGCGTATGACCTTTGTAAAAACATTTTCGATAATGGACCGGCAGAGTCCGGCCAGGATATCATTGACCTCCCTGCCGTTTTTCTGCTCGGTGATGATCCGGCTGTTCATGAAGACAGTGCAGCGGCTTCCCAGCACAGCCGGATGCTTTGCCTTAAAGGCCCGCTCCGCGATCTCCGGCACGGGAACGCCCATGTTTTTAGCGAAATTCTCCAGGAAGGATCCGCAGCCTGCAGAGCAGGCTTCATTGACTACGATATCCGTAATGATCCCGTCGTCAAGCCAGATGGCCTTCATGTCCTGTCCGCCGATATCCAGAATAAAAGTGGCGTCCTCCAGATATTTGGCGCTGGCCCTTGCGTGCGCCACCGTCTCAACAATATGTGTATCCGCGCGGAATGCCTTTGCTGCCAGAAGCTCTCCATAGCCCGTGGTCGCCATACCTCTGACCTTCAGGCGGATTCCTTCCGCGGCAAACTTTTTGTCCATCTCAATCAGGCCCTGTTTCAGGACCGAAATAGGATCACCGCCATTATTTGCATAGAAAGAGTACAGGATCCTCTCTTTTTCATCGAGAAGGACAAATTTGGTCGTGGTACTGCCGCAGTCCACGCCAAGATAACAATCCGCATTGGTCCCTGTATCGAGTTTTCTGAAAATATGCTTGTCTTCGTAAAGAGGGTGGCGTTTCAGAAACGCCTGATACGCCTCTTCCGTTGCAAAAAAAGGACCGGACAGAGCCCCGCTGTCCTGTATGTCGCTTCGACCGATCAGGGCACGGATCCTGTAAATGCATTTGTCAATATCAATGGTACTTGCTGCCTGCGGTCCGGTTTCCGCCTTCCGGGCAGGATCCCTTCCTGCATCGGAATCCGTTTCGCCGGCTCTCACAGCAGCGGGAGTTCCGGAATACAGAGCTGCCCCAAGCGCCACCATGAGTTCGGGCTGTTCCGGGATCAGGATATCCTTATCCTCCAGCTCCAGCTTTTCGCGAAAAGCCTGAACCAGTGTGGGATGGAAACACAAGGGCCCTCCCTCAAAGATGATCGGAGGCGCCATTGTCAGTCCCTGTGCCAGTCCGCCGATCGTCTGCTTGGAGATGGCATGCAGGGCCGACAGAGCGATATCCTCCTTGCGCACGCCCTGGTTCAGCAGCGGCTGGATATCCGTTTTGGCATACACGCCGCAGCGTCCGGAAATATCATAGACCTGTGTTCCCCGCTCCGCCAGGGATTCATATTCCTCGGGCCTGACCTGCAGAAGAGCCGCAATCTCATCAATGAAGGCGCCTGTACCGCCGGCACAGCTGCCGTTCATGCGCATATCGGAGACTTCCAGCCTGCCCGTGCCCTTATTTTTACGGAAAAAAATAACCTTGGCGTCCTGTCCGCCCAGCTCGATTGCAGTCTTTGCGGCAGGATAATACTTCATGACAGCCAGCGAGTTTGCCACGACCTCCTGGACAAAAGGAACGCCGGCAGCGTCAGCCAGAGGCTTGGATCCCGAGCCGGTAAAAGCAATCCTGACAGCGCCTCCCTCCGGAATACTCTTTTTCCCTTGCTCCAGCAGTGTGCAGACACTTTTCGCCAGCTCCGCATGATGTCTTGCGTATTCACTGTAAATGATCTTCTCATCTGATTTCTGCAAAACAACTATTTTTGTGGTCGTTGACCCGACATCCATGCCGATCAGATATTCTTCTTTATAGGTCATAAATGAAGCCTTCCCGTTTTTCACTATGCTGCATGCCGGCAGTATCCTTCCGGACACTTTCAAACAGCTACAAAAGCAGCCCCTGCTTACATGCCGGCGCACGCCTCATTATGTGCGCAACAATCAGGAACCGGAACCGGTTCCTGATGCAGTTTCTTATGATGTAAGGTCAAAAGGCTGTTCTGCCGGGCACGGCTGGCCCGCCAGAAGTGCCACAAGGCCCTCTTGACCTCAACATGATTTAAATATTGTTTAAAGTGATACTATTATGCCTGATTTACAGCGCTTAGTCAAAATGTATCCGCTGATTTTCAATATGTTTTTATGCCTTCGCTGCAGTTCAGGCCTTGCTAATAAAATTTGCCTTTTGTGCATCACTATTCCGGCGGGACGCTCCCGCTCCGTGAAAAACGTAGCGGATACTAAGCTTTTTGCTGCGCGGAGCTTGCAAAAAGCAAGTACCGACGTTTTTCAAGGCCCGCCTCCACAGCAATGCACAAAAGGCGTCCTCAAGAACAGGAATCTCTGAACTGTAACCACCATTATTTCGGTAGGTCGCTCCCTGTGCGGCATGCTTGAGAAAGCGCAGGGTTCTGTGCTATAATTTTACATATTTATCTATTCAGAAAGGCAATATGACATGAACAAATATCGTGATTTTGACAATTATCTCAAGGAATACCCCTCTCAGGACGGATATTTCGGAGAATATGGCGGCAACTATCTTAAAGATCCCGAGCTGATCAAGGCTTTTAATGAATATGCAGAGGCTTACAATACCATCGCCCAGTCCGCGCAGTTCATCGCCGAGCTCCGCCGCATCCGCAAGGATTTCCAGGGCCGTCCCACACCGGTCTACCATTGCCAGAACCTGTCCAATCTCCTGGGCAGAACGCAGATCTATCTCAAGCGGGAGGATCTCAACCATACCGGCGCCCACAAACTCAACCACTGCATGGGCGAAGGACTTCTGGCCAAGTACATGGGCAAGAAGAAACTGATTGCCGAGACAGGTGCGGGTCAGCACGGTGTTGCTCTTGCAACAGCGGCCGCCTATTTCGGACTCGAGTGCGATATCTACATGGGCGAAGTCGACATTGCCAAGCAGGCTCCCAACGTAACCCGCATGAAACTTCTGGGCGCAAATGTCGTTCCGGTAAGTTTCGGCCTCAAGACCCTCAAAGAAGCCGTTGATGCTGCTTTTATGGCATATTCCAGAGAGTACAAAGATGCGGTTTACTGCATCGGAACGGCTGCAGGCCCTCATCCCTTCCCGCTGATGGTCCGTGACTTCCAGTTCTGCATCGGCGAAGAAGCCAGGGCACAGTTTGTCGAGCAGACAGGCCACCTGCCGGACCAGGTCGCTGCCTGCGTGGGCGGAGGTTCCAACTCGATCGGTATGTTTACACCTTTCCTTGCGGATCCCGTTGAGCTGATCGGCGTAGAGCCCCTCGGCCGCGGTCCCAAACTGGGTGACCATGCCGCCTCCATCAACTACGGCACAGAAGGTATCATGCACGGCTTCAAAAGCATCATGCTCGCGGACGAAAACGGAGATCCCGCACCCGTCTATTCCAATGCCAGCGGCCTGGATTATCCTGCTGCAGGTCCCGAACATGCCCTGCTTCACAAGATGGACCGCGTCAAATACACTACGGTCGATGATGACGATGCCATCGAGGCACTCTTCCTGCTCTCCAGGCACGAGGGCATCATTCCGGCGATCGAGAGTTCTCACGCTCTTGCATACGCGATCCGCGTTGCCAGAACCGGTGCTACCGGTTCCATCCTGGTCAATCTCTCCGGCCGCGGTGACAAAGATCTCGATTTCGTCGTTGAAAAATATGGCTACGGCGACGAATTTCTCGAGAAGCTCGCCGCTAAGCGCGCCGCAAAATAATAAGAGTGCTGCATGATCCACAGCACAATCCTTGCTTCCTGTATGGTCACACCCTGTCCCGGGTGTGACCATAATCATTAAATGACCTCCGGACATCCCGCAAAAGCGTAATGTTCAGAGGGCATTCTATTTATATTCATGTTTTGTGGCCATGGGGATAGTTCGCGCAAACATGTAAAATGAAAACTTCGCATGCTGTCGCGCGTAATGCGGTCAAAGTTCCCGCATCCATTCCGGACGGTATCGCTGTTTTGCCTTTGCCTCCTCAAGCTGCTGCAGCATAAGAGGAATGTCCTGATTGAAGACACCTGCCAGAGCCACAAAATTGGAGGCGTGGTTGGACCGGAAAACCGTGCCCGGAGAGTCGATCGCCCGCAGGAAGATCTCCGTCTCCTCCACGGTCTGATCCGCTGTCAGGAGCTGACGCTCCCCGCGCAGTACCTCCCGGGCCATGGGAGAATCCTCCCGCAGCTGCAGGGAGAGGATGGCGGCATATTCCGGATTCATTTCGTTGATGAGCTTTGCGCTTTCCAGTGCATGCTTCTCCATGCCGTCCGGTCCGCCCAGTCCCGAGATCAGCGTCACAGATGTCTTGATCCCGCAGCGTTTCAGTTTTCGGCCTGCCTCAATCAGTTCTGCGGCTGTCTGTCCCTTTTGGATCTGTCTGAGGATCTCATCGTCTCCCGACTCCGCTCCCAGATAGACCATTTCCAGACCTGCCTTCGCGAGTGCAGTAAGTTCCTCTTCAGACTTGCGCAGCACATCCGAAGCCGTTCCGTAAGCAGTGACACGCTCCACATAGGGAAAGTGGTCTTTGACATAAGCCAGCAGTTCCAGAAGGAGCGGTGTCTTTACGATCAGCGCATCTCCGTCCGCAAAAAACACCCTGCGGACGTATCTTCCGTATTCAATGCTGCATTCCTCCAGATCCCGCAGGATCTCCTCCCGCTTCCTGATACGGAACTGTTTTCCCGTGTACATATGGCAGAATGTACATGTATTATGTGAACAACCGATGGTAACCTGAATGATCAGGCTCCTTGCCTCACTGGGCGGTCTGTAGACATCTCCTTCGTACTGCATTCTTTAATCCTTTTCTCCTTGCTACTACAATGTATTTATG
>Ga0256404_1006766_pt1 | contig 18676 bp, 15 predicted proteins | sample RumenRJG_01DNA_FD_185990 | JGI IMG/M metagenome (GOLD analysis project Ga0256404, IMG submission 185990) | Bovine rumen microbial communities from Lethbridge, Alberta, Canada - RJG_01 | ecosystem: Host-associated > Mammals > Digestive system > Stomach > Rumen | place: Canada: Alberta | collected...
CGCTATAAAAAAATTTGAAAAAGTAGTAAAAGAAAATAATAAAGAAGAAGCTAGTAATAAATTAAATATAGCTATGCAAAGAATTGATAAAGCAACATCAAGTGGAAAAATACATAAGAATAAATCTGCTAGACTTAAATCAAGATTAATGAAACTATTAAATAATATGGAGTAACCAATTAGAAATAATTGGTTTTTGTTTACTTTAGATATATTTTTTAGTAAAATATTTATAGTTAAGGAGATTCTATGAAAAAAACAATTGTCCTAATAAAAATGATTTTTACATGTGGGTTATTTATGATATTACTTGGATTAATCATAATAAGAGAGAATGATATTAAAAGTATTGTTAATACTTATATTACTCCAAATAATAAAATAACACTCGAAAAGAAAAATAAATATTATAGAGATTATGACTTTTTATTAGTACAAAATACAGATAATTTTAAACCAAGTAATTATCAAGACTTATTAAATATATTTTATACAGTAATTAACTCAGGAAATACCTCTTTTTCTTTTTATTGTCCAAAAGAATATAGTAATTGTATTAAAGATATAGAAACAATAGCTAATAATCAGTATCTCCTATCCGATATAAATAATTATGTTCATCCATTTAATGGATTTTCTCATATTGAAACAGACTATGATAGTTTAAGAAGAATAAATATTAATCTAATTAAAAGTTATACAACAGAAGAAATTAACGCGATAGAAGAAAAAGTAAATGAACTATATCCTCAACTAGTAAATGAAAATAAATCAATAGAAGAAAACATTTTATCTATTCATGACTATATTATAAATAATACAAAATATGATTCAGAAAGAAGTAATAATAACATCGTAACTTATCATTCTGATATAGCATATGGTCCTTTATTTGAAGGATACGCAATATGCGGAGGATATACAGATTTAATGGAATTGTTTTTAGAAAAAATGAATATTAAAAGCTTTAAAATATCTTCAGAAAACCACGTATGGAACGCTGTATACTTAAATAATAAATGGTATCATCTAGATCTAACATGGGATGATCCCGTAGCAAGTAATGGAAAAGATTACCTAGAACATGAGTATTTCTTAATTGATACAAATAAACTACTAAGTTTAGAACTAGAACAACATACTTTTAATAAAGAAATATATAAAGAATTTGCTAATTAAAAAAGCTCTCATCAAGTACGATGAGAACTTTTTTCTCGAAGTAAAAGTTCGTTCATAAAAATATAATTATCTCCTTCAATTAAAAAAGGATAATTTAATAGATTAGGATTAGAATCCTCTAAATAACGCTTCTTAAAAATATTAAACATTTCCTCATCTGATGTATCATAATTAGGATGAAGTAATGTTAAACTATGAATTATATTATCATAATCTTTAAAAATTTCTTCCCCAGGATATCCTAAATAAGCAACATTAAACTCATTCTTTTTAGAAATGGAAATAGTTCGTAAATAATTAGACATTAAAGAATAACCATTGCTTTTAGTATGTGAAGCAAAAAAATATCTACCTAATGATCTAATATAAGTATCCGGATCAACTCCCATATAATCCTCTGCCTTCATTTCAGTAAATGCTTCTTCTAAAAAAGGGTGATGAAAACCACTAATTAGAGGCTGATTATCACAAAACTCAAAATGAAAAGATTTCTCATCTAAAATATTATACTTAGAAGAAAGGCTACTATAAAGATGAAACTTTTTATAAAACTCAAAAACTAAATCGTTATAAGATTTTATTCTGTTACAAGCAAAAGGATTATATAAACGAAGAATAACATTATCATTATTATTTGAAACAACACTATGCATAGCATGACCTACTTCATGATTAATAGATTTATAATAAAGTTGAGCCTTATTAAGAGGAGATAAATTAACTTCTTCATATCGATTAGCTTTTAAAACTAATTCCCTACGTGCAAAATTATATTCATTAGAAAACACATTATTAGAACAAGTAATGACTTGAATATTTTCAATTAAAACATTTATTAAAAAATCTAATAAAGAATATTTTCCATTAACTGGTTGAATAAAATAATTAGAATACTTCACATCATTAGAAGAAATAAAAGAAATATCCTCTTTATAATCGAAATATATTCTAATTATAACAGTAAAAATTAAAGTAATTAAACAATCAAGATTAGAGTTATTATCAGGATTTAATATTTTTTTATAAACAGCTTCAAAATCTAATATTTGATCAAGCTCTTTTTCCGATAAATTATCTATATAATTAAAATCTCCATTATCTTTTAATAGTATTAAAACATCCTTATACTTCATTCTCATTCTCCATAATATAATGATATACTTGATCAATAGTATGATTAAAATTAAGAAAATCTACATCAAACCACTTTGTATTAAACTGATGATTAAAAAAAGTATATTGTCTTTTAGCAAATCTTCTGGAGTCTTTTTTAATCTCTTCTACTACGTCATCTATTTTTTTAGAGTGATAAAAATAATCATAAAACTCTTTATAACCTATTCCACTATTTAAAATTCTAGATGATGAATATTTATCCTTTAAAGACTCTACTTCCACTAATAAACCATTATCCATCATAGAATCTACTCTATTATTAATTCTATCATATAAAATACTTCTATCAGTAGTTAAGCCAATTACTTTGATAGGATATAATAAATTATCTTTATAATTAGTTATTTCCTCATTATTTTCTAATTTATTTAATAAACGAACTAATCTTTTTCGATTACCAACATCCACTGTATTAGAAATAGAATACGCTTTTATTTTTTCAAGTATTTCTTCATTTGAAAGATTATCATAAGAATTATTAGAAGTTCCCTCTGTAAATCGATAATCATATAAAGCAGCTTTTATATAAAGTCCAGTTCCTCCAACAATTATTACTCTTTTTCCACGAGAAGATATATCTTGAATAAATTTTCTACAATCCCTCTGATAATCAAATACAGAATAATCACACTCTACATCAATAAAATCCATTAAGTGGTGAGGAATACTACTTCTCTCCTCTATAGAAGGCTTTGCACTACCAATATTTAAATCTTTATAAATAGAAACACTATCCCCATTAATGATTTCGGCATCCAACCTTTTAGCAAGTTCAATACTTAATTTTGTCTTTCCAACTCCAGTGGGGCCAACAATTACTATAATATTTTTCATGAAAAATCACCTCAACTAAATAATCAATCTAACTGTCTTTTGAAAAGTCTCTCTAACTCATAACGAGTATAAGTAATAATAGTTGGCCTTCCATGAGGACAAGTAAAAGGATTTTCACAATAACGAATATTTTCTAATATCCATTCCTGATCCTCTGGAGATATATAAGTATTTGCCATAACAGACATACGACAAGCAGTAGTTGCCGCTATACGCCAAATAAATTGATCAAAATCAAATTGTCCCTTTTCAATCATAATATCAACTATTTTTCGAATCATTTCTTCCGAACGTTCTTCTACTATCCAACTAGGATGAGTACGAACAATTAAGGTATTTTCACCAAACTCTTCAACTTGAAATCCATAACTTTCTAATAAAGAAAATCTTTCTTTTACTAAAATAAATTCATCACTTCGAAGTTCAATTTTAATAGGAACTAATAAATCAATAATAATTGGTTTTTCCTTCATTTGTTTTAATATTTTTTCATAATTAATTCTTTCAGCAGCAGCATGTTGATCAATTAAATACATACCATCTTCATTTTCAGCAACAATATAAGTCATTAAAACTACACCACGAGGAATCATTTTTTTAATACGGGGTTCCACTTTTTCTTCCATATCAACTTCAAAAGGAAGTGCCTCTTCTAACTCTTGCTTTTCCTGTTTTTCAAATTCTTTTTTTTCTTCTTGCACCTCAAAATCCAACTGCAACTCTTCATATTTCTCTTTAGAACTATTAGCTTTTACCTCATCAAAATCATCACTCTTATCATTAGAAATAATTTGCCGTCTAACCTCACTAACGGAATAACTATCTCGAACACTAACTTCTGGAATTAATGTTAATTCTTCTAACCTCTTTGTAATTAATTCTACCAATAATTCTTTTAATGTATCCATTTTAGAAAACTTAATATCCATCTTAGTAGGATGAATATTAATATCTACTAAAATTGGATCTACATCAATATTTAAAACAATAACTGGATAACGATCTTTATGAATATAAGTATGATAGCAATCTACAATACATTTATTTAATTCATTATTTTTAATAACACGTCCATTTACTAAAGTCGTAATAGAATTACGATTACCCTTAGTAACCTCTGGAAAAGAAATATACCCATTAATAGAATAATCATCATTATCTCCAGAAATAGGAATCATTTTCTTAGTAATATCTACCCCATATATTTCATAAATGACTTTTAATAAATCTCCATTACCATCTGTTTTTAATAATACTTTATCGTTATTAATTAACGTAAACTTAATACTTGGATAAGATAAAGCCATTTTATTAATATATTCCACTATATGAGCAAGTTCAACATACAAATTTTTTAAATATTTTAATCTTACAGGAGTATTATAAAATAAATCAGATACAGTAATTGTTGTTCCTTTTTGTAAATCAGCTCTTTCTACTTTTAAATCTTTTCCTCCTGATAAAGTAAGAAGGGTTCCAACTTCACCATTAGAAGTTTTTAATCGAACATTAGAAACACTCGCAATAGAAGGTAGGGCTTCCCCTCGAAAACCAAGGGACTCTATATAAAATAAATCATCTAAATTACGAAGTTTTGAAGTAGCATGTCTTTGAAAAGCTAGCTTGGCATCTTCTTCATCCATTCCAATACCATTGTCACTAACTTCTATCTCCTTTACCCCAGAATCAATTAATCGAATAGTAATCTCACTTGCCTCTGCATCAATAGAATTCTCTACTAATTCCTTAACAACATTCATGCATTTTTCAACTACTTCACCTGCCGCTATTTTATTAGCAAGCACTTCATCCATCACATGAATTTTACTCATAATTATCACCCACTCTCTGATAGATATCTTCTATTTTTTCAGCAATTTTTATTCCATCCATAGCAGATGTAGTTATACCACCCGCATAACCAGCACCTTCTCCGCCAGGATAAAGTCCTTTGATATTTGCCTCAAACCCTTCATCTCTTAAAATACGAATAGGAGAACTAGTACGAGATTCCACTCCAAGAAGCAAAGCATCTCCTCGATCAAAACCTTTAATTTTCTTTCCAAAATATGGAATTGCTTCTTTAAGCGCATCACAAATATCTTTAGAAAATAATTCATTTAAATTAGCAAAAGAAACTTTCCCTTTTGTAACAGGAAAAACACCCTTAAAATGAGTACTTACCCTATCATTCATAAAGTCTTCTAATAGCTGAATAGGAATCACACCATTACCAATCTCATAAGCTTTTTCTTCGAGCATTCTCTGAAAAGCAACTCCACCCATTAAACCATCAGAAAAATCTTTTTCTGAAACTGTAACAACAATTGCACTATTAGCATTTTCCGCATCCCTTTTATAATTACTCATTCCATTAATTGCTAAAAGGCCATCCTCTGAACTAGCATTAACTACATATCCACCAGGACACATACAAAAAGAATATACTCCTCTACCATTTGTTGCATGATAAACCAATTTATAACTAGCTGGGGGAAGCAAATTATACTTACTTCCATATTGACTTTCACTAATCATTTTCTGAGGATGCATAATCCGTACTCCTACAGCAAAGTTTTTAGGAACCATTTTTATATTCTTTTCAGCAAGTAAAGAAAAAGTATCTCTAGCAGAATGACCTATAGCAAGAACCAAACAACTACAAGGAATAATATCTTGATAGTTAACTTCAACTGCCTTTACTTTATTATTTTCAATAATAATATCACTCATAAAACTAGAATAATGAAACTCTCCTCCCCACTCAATTATTTTATTTCGAATATTTACAATTACTTTTCTTAATAAATCTGTCCCTATATGTGGATTTTGTAAATATAAAATATCTTCTGGAGCCCCATTTTCTACAAATATACGAAACACTTCACGCATTCTTCCACTTTTATCTTTAACTAACGTATTTAATTTACCATCCGAAAAAGTACCTGCTCCACCTTCTCCAAACTGTATATTAGAAGAAGAATTTAACCTATTAGTTTGAAAAAAATTCTCAACAGACTGAATTCTTTTTTCCATTTCTTCTCCTCTTTCTAAAACAATTGGATGATATCCATCTTTAGCAAGCTTATAAGCACAAAATAATCCACACGGTCCACTTCCAACAACAATAATAGGATTTTCTAATTTTTCTTTTCCTCTACCAACATAATGATAAGATATAACATTAGATTTAGAAAGCTTTTTATATTTTTTTAATAGTTCATCTTCATTAAATACATCAAAGTCAACTTGATATACATAAAAAATATTATTTTTATCTCTAGCATCAATAGACTTCTTTACAATTTGATAAGAATTCTTTTTTAAAAGAGGATATAACTGAAATATCTTTTTCTCTAACTCTTCTTTGCTATCTTTTTCAATTGGAACTTTAATATCATTTACTCTGATCATAATAATCACCTATACATTTACCAGCTAAAATACCACTAATCCAACAAGTTGTTAAATTATATCCACCACAATCACCATTCATATCTAAAAGTTCACCTGTAATAAACAAATCCTTCACTTTTAAAGACTCCATCGTATGACAATCAATTTCTTTTAATAAAACTCCTCCATTACAAACCTGGCTCATATCAAAAGACTTAGTAGATTCTATCTCAACAGGAAAACTACTTAAAGCTTTACATAAACGAAGTTTCTCTTCATTCGTTAAATCCATATAATATAAATCCTTAGATAATTTAGCATGCTTTAATATAATTGGAATAATTTTATAATTTAAAAATCCCTCTAATATTTTTTCTAAAGTTCTAGTAGGAAATTTTATACAATAATTATGCATCCACGGAGTAATAAGTGTTTTAATAAAAGGAACAAAATTAATTTTAATAACTTCCCTTTTTCCGTCATAAAGTCCCCTTGAAACATCATGACTTAAATTAAATGTACAAATACCACTTAATCCATAAGAAGTTAATTGAACCTCTCCAAATTCGCTTTTTTTATAAATATTATCTTCAAATAATTTTAACTCAGCCTCACATCTAACGCCATCCCATACCTTATATTTTTTCTTACTAATAAGAGGTACAAGAGCAGGAACAGCATCTACTATAGTATGATGAAATTTTTTTAAAAATTCATATCCCATTCCATCACTACCCGTTTTTGGATAAGCAAAAGAACCAGTTGCAATAACAAGCTTTTGACATTCTAATATTTTATCACCACAAGTAACTAAAAAAGTATCACCTTTTTTTGCAATATCAGTAACAAAAGAATTACATTTAATTTGAACACCACGGAGAGTAGCTTCATCAATTAATAATTTTTGAATCATCTTAGCTTGATTAGAATATGGGTAATAGCACCCATTTTTTGTTTTAAAAACTAAACCAATATCTTGAAAAAAATTTAAAACCATATCAATATTAGAACTAGAAATAATATTATCTACTATATCAATATTTTGACTATGATAATTTTGAATACTATAATTTTCATTCATAAAATTACAACGACCATTACCAGTTAACAATAACTTTTTAAGGCAAACAGAATTTCTTTCTAAAATAATCACTTCATTATTACTTCTTTTTGAAAATAAAGCAGCAACTATACCACTAGCTCCTCCACCAACAATAATAACTTTATCCATATACATCCCTCAAATTCAAAGTAATTATATCAAAAAATAAACTCTTTTACTACCATAAAGATTGTGAAAAATAAAATTATAGGTTATACTAATAATGGTGATGGAAATGGATAAAAAGGAAATAAAAAAAATAAAGTTAAAAAATAAAAAATTAACTTTAATACTATTAATTATTCTTCTATTGACATTAACTGGAAGTGGATATATTGCCTATACAATATATCAAAATAAAATGATAGATTCTATTCATAAGAATTTAAAAACAACTATTCAAACGAAAAAAAATGCGAAAATATATGATAACAATAAGAAAGAAATTGCAACAACAAAAGATTCTATCACATTAGAGCTTTCATCTATAAAAAAGAAAGCCAAATACTATAAAATTAAAAATACAGACTTTTATATAAACTATAAAGATATTAAAAATAACACAAATTTAAAAACAGAAAAGAAAGATAGTAGTATTTATGAATCTTTACAAACAAAAATAAAAATAAAATCAAAAGTAGATCTAATAAAAAATAATAAAAAAACAATTACCCTTCTAAAAGGAATAACAGTGTCTTTAGACTCTATAGATGATAATTATTACTATATTAATTTTTTAAATCAAATATTTAAAATAAAAAAAGATAAAAGTATTAAACAAATTAATAAAAATAATAATAATAATAATAACTCAGTAAGTGTTATTCACTATGATAAAATAAATAATACTTGTCAAGATGATAACTGTCTATTAACAGAAAGTGTAAAAAGACATATCGAACTATTAAAAAATAATAAATATTATTTTATAACAAAAGATGATTATATAAAATTTGTAAAAGGATACATTAATTTAAAAGAAAATGCTATTTTACTTACAACAAGTGAAGAAAATGAATTTGTAAAAAGCATCGAAAATCAATATAAAATAAGTATTCCAGTTATAAAAGAAAATGATTCTATTTCCTTTGTAACAACGAATAAAAAATCTGAAAGAAATGAAGACTTAAAAAAACTAAATCGTTATCAACCAACAAAATATACAGTAATAGATGATTATTTAAAAATGGCAAAAGGAGAAGAAATAACTCCTACAAATAAAGAAGATATCGCAACTGATATTCCTGTTGTAAACTATCACTTTTTCTTTGACTCATCCCTAGGAGAAAAATGCAATGAATCAATATGCTTAGAAGCAAGCAAATTTGAAGAACAATTAAAATGGATAACAGAAAATAATTATAAAGCTCTAACAATTAATGAATTTACAGATTGGAAAGAAGGTCTTATAGAATTACCAAAACACTCTGTATTATTAACAATTGATGATGGAGGAATCGGTACCAGTAAAATTAATGGAAATAAATTAATACCTCTTCTAGAAAAATATAAACAACATGCAACATTATTTTTCATAACTGCATGGGGAGAACTAAGTGATTATCAATCTCCATATCTAGATGTCCAATCACATTCATTTGACCTACATTATGAAGCAAGATGTCCAGATGGAAGAGGAATGGTAGCATGCTCAGACTACAAAACAGTAAAAGAAGATTTAGAAAAATCACTAAAGATTCTAAGTGGTGATAATACATCATTCTGTTTCCCATTCTATTCATATGATAAAGAGTCCCTTCAAGCACTTAAAGACTTAAACTTTAGAATAGCATTCATTGGAGGAAATAGAAGAGCAAATAGAAATCAAAATAACTACTTAATAACAAGATATCCTATACTAGATGATATTACTCTAGATGAATTTGTAAGTATAATAAAATAAAAAAAGCTTTAAAGCTTTTTTTCCTTTTCCACAAAATGAGCATTGTTATACTCATAAAGCATCATTCTTAAAGAATCTATTCTATCTAGTAACTCTTGACTACTTTCTAAAGATAACTTTCCACTTAAAAGTAAATTCATTATTTCATCACAATTATAATTAAATTCAGGTAAAAGATATTTAACGGAATTAGCCTCAGCCATCATCAAATCCTGTTGATACTTTTGCTTATAATAATTATAAATAATTGATAGCTTACATACCACTTCATCATATCCAATATTACCCAAAAAGCGTTTCATTTTTAAATATTCTTTTTTATTATTAGGATCTAATAATTCAAAAATATTATGATTACTAAATCCTTTTCGAGCAAGAGCATTATGAGTTCTACGAGTAAATCCAAATTGAAATAAAAAGAAATACTCTTTTGAAAAATCTATTTGAGGATCAACATTTAAATATTTACATTTTAAATATTTAATAACATCCAAAGTTTCTTTATCAACCATTAATTTAGAATTTGAAAGATGATTTATAAAATCAACATTACATGACTTTTCTAATAAGTCATCGACCATAATAATATTGTTTTCTTCTAAATGTTTTAAAGTAGCTTTACTTACTAATCCTCGTATTGAATCTAATCTAATTTCAAATAAATTTTCATTACAAGACATATTAAAATAATTATTCATACTATTTCCCCTAAAAACTATGCAAATTATACCACAAATGTTGTTTTTTATCAATAAATATTATTTACTAATAAGTTAAGTTTCTAGAAATACTAAGTAAAATTCCCACGCTTCCCATACTAACTAGTAAACTACTTCCACCATAACTTAAAAATGGAAGAGTAACACCTGTAACTGGTATTAACCCTACTACAACCATTAAATTTAATAGAGCCTGAAATATTAATTGAAAAACAATTCCAAAAGATAAATATTTTCCAAACAAATCATTACAATGTGTTGCGATAAAAATACCTCGATATAATATAATAGAAAACAAAATAACAACAACAAGTGCACCCATAAAACCAAACTCTTCCGTAATTATGGAAAAAATAAAATCAGTCTGAGGCTCTGGTAAATAAAAATGTTTTTGAATAGAATTTAAATATCCTTCACCTAATAATCCACCAGGGCCAATAGCATACAGACTTTGTATCATTTGAAAACCAGTACCTAAGGGATCTTTCCAAGGATCTAGAAAAGAAGTAATTCTCTGAAGACGATAAGGAGCTATTATTATCAATCCAATTAATCCAAAAAGACCTATAAAACCGCCACATAAAAAGAATTTTAAATTAACTCCAGCAATAAATAATAAAGATATAACAGATAAAAATAAAATTGTTCCTGTTCCTAAATCAGGTTGAAGCATAATAAGACCAAAAAGAAAAAAAGTCATAAATAAAATAGGAAATATCCCTTTTATAAAACTATTAATATAACCATCACTTCTAGATAAATATTTACTCGTAAAAATCAAAATACTTATTTTAGCTGCTTCACTAGGCTGAATACCAAAAGAACCAATACCAAACCAACTCCTACTTCCATTTCGAATACTACCAATACCAGGGATTAAAACAAGTATTAATAAAATTAAACTAAATATCAAAATCTGATTAGCATAAGTATAGTAAAACCTATAATGAATTTTAGATATTAAAAATACAAATAAGATTCCAACAATAAAAAATAAAAATTGATATTTCAAATAATGAAAAGAATCATGAAATTTATAATCAGCCCAAATATTTGATGAAGAATATACCATTAATAATCCAAAAATGGATAATAGAAAAACTACAAATAATAAAATATAATCCATTTTTTTCATCTTATCACCTATAAAATAATATGAATATTGTAAAAAAAAAAGAACTTATAAAGTTCTAAACCCATACCCCAAATATAATACCAGCCATTGATAAAACTAATCCTACAACCCAAAATAATTTAACAATATCTGTCTCTTGCCAACCAAGTTTTTCAAAATGATGGTGAATAGGAGTCATTAAAAATAATTTTCGATGAAAAACTAATACCCAAAATGTTTGTAAAATTACACTTAATGTTTCAATAACAAATATAGATGCAACAACTAATAAAGTTAATTCTCTATGTGTCAAAATAGCAATTGCTCCCATAACAGCCCCTAATGCTAAAGAACCAGTGTCCCCCATAAAAACTTTTGCAGGATGAGAATTATAAATTAAAAAGCCAACTAAACTACCCACTAATATCAAACTAAAAATTCCAATATCTTCAAATCCAACAGATAAAGATATTAAAGCAAAAGCAATAAAAGCAATTGCAGACAACCCCCCTGCTAAACCATCTAATCCATCCGTTAAATTAACTGCATTACTAGCACCAACCAAAACAAACAAAATAGCTAAACCATATAACCATCCAAGTTCTAAATCAATATGTAACGTTCCAACAACCCATGCAGTTTGTCCACCACTTCTCATATAAATATAGAAAAATCCAATAGCAATTACAACTTGCATAAATAGTTTTTGATAAGTAGTTAACCCTTCATTATCTGCTTTTCTTATAGATAAAAAATCATCTAAAAAACCAATACAGGCATATCCAATAAAAACAAGTAAAACAATTCCTAAATTGGAAGTATAACTAATTCGGTTAGTACAAATAAGTAACAAAGTAGCAACTACAGTTGGAATAATAAAAATTAACCCTCCCATAGTTGGAGTCCCTTCTTTTTTACGATGCGATTCTTGCACAAAAATAGAAATTTTTTGTCCAACTCTTAAATGCCTTAAAACTGGTAACAAAACAAGTCCAAGTATAGCCGAAGACAAAAAACCAATCATAATTGCAAAAACAGCTTTGGTTAATAATAACATATAACCACTCCATTCCTAAAACATTATATCATAATCATATAAACAATATGATAGATTAAAAAAACTTTACAATTATATTTACACATTTTCAATAGGATATTCACCTATTTTCAAAACTTTAGCATTATTTTCTTTTAAAACATTTTCTTGCTCCTTTTTAATTCTTTCCATCTCATACTCTTTTTCTTTTATATTATCCTTAATTTTATTCAAATCATATAATAAATAATCACATTCTTTTACAACACCTATATAATCCTTAAATTTATCATGAATATCAGTAATTAATCTATCAACCTGTTTTCCAGTTTTTCCAAGTAAATCAATAGCGTCTTCTAATGAAGAAATACTATCTTTAATATCTCCACCATAATCAATTACTTTAATTACCTTGTACTTCTTTGTAATAGTCTCTGGTTGAATAAGCCTACGAGTAAACAAAAGATAAGCTGCGATAGAAGAAGAAATTGCTTTTGCAGAAAAACTACCAGGAAAAAACATACGCAAGGCAATCATCCTTAATAATCTTCTACTTTGATTATCTAAAATTTTCATCTCTACCTTAACTTTCTCTTCAACAGTTAAAGCATCCCTAACCTTTTCACGTGCTTCTTGTAATAAAGCGTCTTGCTCATACTGAAAATCTAATAATTCTTTATTAATTTGTTCAATTTTATTAAATTTTTCTTTTAATTCATCAAACTTCTTTTCTCTCTCTTCAAAATCTGTTTTCTTCTCTTCTACTTGCACAGACAAAATATCTTTTTTTTGTTGGAGCTCTTCTATTTTTTCAACTATTTCAATATATATTGGAGAATCTTTTAACTCATCTACAATTTTTTGATTTTTAAACTCCTTCATATACTCTTCAATTAAATAATAAATATAATTATCATCATATTTATCTAAATCATCAATCTGAATCTTTTTTTCTAGCTCTTCTAACTTTGAAATAACTGAAGTAAGCTTATCTAATAAATCAGCAGCTTCATCACTAAATAATAATTTTTCTTCATCATCAACTAAATGATTATAATCATAAATTAATAATCTTAAATCATAACGAATATCTTTTAATTCTTTTTCATAAGCCTCAACTATCTTTCTAGATTTAACTTTTTCTAACTCTATTGATGAAGAAAGTATATTATCTATAATCTTCATCTCATCAGAAGAATGAGTTTTATCAACTGATTTAGAAAAAGAATGAGTTTTATCAACTGATTTAGAAGAAGAATTATTCAAAATCTTTTCTCCTATTGAAATAGGTATTAAAATTGGAGCAGGATTAAAACTATTCTTGTCTTTCTCATTCTTAGTATCTTTCTCATTCTTAGTATCTTTTTTATTCTTTAATTCCTTTTTATCTTCCTTATCCTCTTCTTCTAATATTTCTATTTCATCATGTACTTTCTTATTATTATTTTTATTTGGAGGAATGGAAACAACAACATCCTCTCCATTAATAGAAATAATCTTTTTTCTAGACTTTTTAGAAGTAGTATTACTGCCTTTTTTACTGGAATCATCACTAAAGACAAAATCTTCATCAACATATTCATCTGTCTTATTTTTCAGATTTGTAGAAGGACTAACAAATTGAATAATCCCCTCAGCTAAAACTAAAGGAACAGTTTTAATTAAAACATATTTTCGCTTTTTTTTAACAGATTTCTCTAATTCTTTAATCTCTTGTTCTTCTTTTAATTTTTCTTTTTTCTTTCGAGAAATAATTAAAGACCTTCTTCTATCATTATGCCCACCTTTTGAACCAATGGTCTCATTCATATTAGATACTCCTTCCCAGTAATAATTACTACATATAATTTTACCATATTTAGAATAACTTGATAACTATTTTCTAATAAAGAAACGTAAAACTAAAAAAATAAAGACGTAAATAACCGTAAAATATTAATTAATATAAATTCTCATTTTACTACCTTCTTCAATTACCTCTCCTGCTTTCGGAGATTGCTCATATACGATATCACCAGAACCAATAATTTTAACATCATAATTAAATAATTGTTTTTTAGCATCTTTAACATTTAAACCAACTACATTAGGAACTTCATAAGTTAATTTATCATTCCATTCTAAGTCCTTTTCCATACCACCATTTTGTTTAGGTATTTTTAAAGCATCAATAATATCTAATAAAATTCTTCTTGCGATTGGTGTAGTTGTATAACTAGATAACATTGCGGTATTTTTAGGATTATCAATTGCTAAATATAAAACAGCACGAGGATCATTAGATGGAACAATAGACATAAAACTCATAATATAATTATTAACTAAATAAACACCATTTTTTTGCTTCTGAGCAGTACCTGTCTTTCCACCAATACGATATCCCTCAATATAAGCACTCTTTCCACCACCCTTAGCAACAACACTTTCTAAAGCAATTCTCATAATAGAGGAAGTTTCCGAACTAATCACTTTTCTTCTTAAAACTCTACTATTTTGTTGAACAATAGTATTTACATCATCACTTATACTTTTAACAATATAAGGTTTATATAAATATCCTCCATTAACAACAGCAGAAACCGCCATAACTTGCTGTAACGGGGTCCAATAAATGAAACTTTTTACCAAAATTATCAGAAAGTGTATTTATACTTTCTCCTGTCTTTATGTAAATATCCAATTTAATTAATTTATCACTTTGTTTATGAACAATGATTCTATCTATCATTTCATTAAATACATCACTATAACATTTATTATCTTCTAAACATTTTTCTAATGCATTTTTTATTTCATTTATTTTATTTTCAATATAATTTTTATTCTTTTTATTATTACTTAGTTCATTTATTTTATCTTGATATATACTTAAATCTTCATTTATTAAATCTACTTGTTTCTTATAATCATCTTTAGATAAGTATTCTTCCATAACAAGTTCTAGTAATTTATCTTTTTTATTATTTAAAACGATTATTTTAGATTCTAATTTTTTAATATCTGATTCATTATTATTAGTTTCTAAATAATTCTTACATTCACCTAATATTTCATCGAATATATTATTTCTTCTTTTAAATAATATATTAAACATATCTTTAAAAACTTCATCAAGTTCTAGTTCAAATACTCTTGGATTGGAACAACCTTTTAAACTTTCACGCCTATATACTTGGCATTCCCATACAGGATTATTTTTTCTTTTTCCAGCACTTGATCTGTGATATGTAAGATTATGACATCCACAATAAATTTTCCCCGAATATGTATATCTATTTTGAAATACAGCTTTGTTAACTGCTCGATTAGTAAAGCTATCTTGTCTCTCTTTTAATTTAACATTAGCTCTTTCCCATAGTTCTTCAGATACTATTGGTGGAACATTATCATAATCTTTATATATTATCCAATCAGATTCATTCAATCTTTTCTTCTTCTTAGTACGATAATCTAATACTTTTGATTTATGTCCACAATAATAACCTTTATATTTAGGATTTTCTATAATTCTAGTCAGTATTGTTGTATCTATTCTTTTTCCTGTTCTACTTTTGTATCCTAAACCATAAAGATATCTTGATACTTTAGATAATCCATCAGTAGTATTTGCATATCTATCGAATATTATTTTTATCATTTTTGCTTGTTGTTCATCAATTACTAATTTTCCTTTATCTTTTACATATCCATAGATATTAGAACAACCTAGTACAACACCATTATCAATACTCCTTTTCATACCAAATGAAACTCTTTCAGAAATTCTTCTTACTTCATCTTGAGCAATTGATGACATCATTGTAAGTCTAATTTCAGAATCAGGTAATATTGTATTTATGTTATCATTTAGAAAATATACACCAACACCATTAGATAAAAGTTCTTGAGTATATTTAATACTATCTAATGTACTTCTTGAAAATCTTGATATTTCTTTAGTTAAGATTAAATCAAACTTATGTTTTTTAGCATCTTCAATCATTCTTAAAAATTCTTCACGTTTTTTTACTTGTGTACCAGATATTCCTTCATCAATATATGAACCTACAAAATCCCAGTTAGGAACTTTACTAATATAATCATTAAAAAAGGATATTTGGTTAGATAAAGAATGTAATTGTTCATCTTTATCAGTTGATACTCTTGCATAAAAACATACTCTTAAATTTAATTCTTGTAGCGGAACACCTTTCATAATATTATTCCTAACTGTATATAAGTCCATAATCACACCTCCTAAGTTAATAATTTATAATTATCTATATTATTTATATATTCTTCATTAATTTTACTTTTTTCTATCTCAATTTTATTTAATAATTTATTAATACAAAAATTATACATCCCATCATCTATAACACTTTTTCTTTTTAAATATTCAAATAATTTAATGCTTGTTTCTATTTCAATGATTTTAGATGGAACTTTATTCATGCTTTCCATATACTTTGTCCTTTCTTTTAAGTTTATTTTTATAAAAACTAAAAAAGAACTTAAGGTATTAAGTTCTACAAAAAATTTGAAAACTTAAACACCTCAAAGGACAAGATTAGACTAAATCATCATTTGAAATTAATTAAGTTTTCAAATAACAATTTAGTTTTTAATATTAATAATTTAAAATTCTTCTAACTATTTCATAGCCATCAATACTATCAGGTGATAATTCATCATGTTCTAATATCAAGAATAATTCTGCAAACACATCTTTCTTTTCTTTAAATGATAATCTTTCATACAATGATATCAATTCTTTGCATTCTTTGGGATAAAGAAGATAAAGAATATATTTATAATTTCAATACTCTTTAATCTCAATTACCAAATAACGATAATCAATACTACTCGGATTAAATATTTCTATATCTATACCATCATCAAGTAAATTAGGATTAACCTCATTCAAACTATTAATTCGTTTTTTATCCCATAAATCAAAAATATAATTAATAAATCTTAGTTTATTCTCTTTATCAAGTTCATTTATTTTTAAAACTAATCCTTTTACTTCATTACTTATATTTTTTAAATACATATTAAACACACTCCTTCATTTCTAATTTAAGCCATTTTAAGAGACTTTATTTTTTATACTAATAACTGATTAAAATTAATATTAAAGTCTCGTATTTCTTGAATTAAGCATCAATAAATTAAAATTTAGTTTTAATATTTATCACTTAAGAAAATGAATTTTACAAGAGTTTTTTATAAAAAAAATTAAATGTTTTCATTCATTCTTTAATATGTAGAGTAGCCACTTCTCACTTTTTTCAGGTATTTTTTAGGTAAAAAAACTAGCATTTTTTTAATTGGCATAAGGTGAATGCCACCCAAAATCATTTAATTACTTATAAATACAAGGATAAAATGGGTGGCACAACTATTTTTGCACTTGCAAAAATAACTACTTTTTAAATAGTAAGTGGCTACTCAACTATTAATTACCTTTTAATTACAACAAAAAAGTGGCTACTCTTTCTATTAAAAGTGACCACTCTAGACTATTTCATTAAAAATATGTGCTTCCTCTAGTTTTTAATTTATATAACACCTTCTTTCAAAATAAAAAGAGAAGAACATATAGTTCCTCTCTACATAATTTTTTCATATTTTACCATATTATAACTCTTTAAATTCACAAGTCAAGCTCATTTCATGACCAATTTATGTCATTTCTTGCTCAATTTGTGACATAAAAAAATATACAAGTTTTCTTCACAGTTCTTGCGTATTTTACTATATTATACTACTTAACAAGATAGAGTCAAGTCATTTTCGGTCCGTTTTTGGTATGAATCAATTCGTTTTCTTTACGATTTAGTTTTCATTAATAAATATAGTATGATTATCATCAATTTGTCTAAGTAATTTAAAATATTTATTTGCTAATATTTCCTTTAACCGAATCTTTAGATAACATTTTTTCAATATTGTCTCTATTGCCACCATATAAATCAATTATATCTAAAAAATTATTCCAAACAGTGCCAGTACTAAGGATTTCTTTCGCCATGCTAAACCCATCTTTAAGAGAATTAGCTTTTCCAGCAAGTAACAAGAAAATCGAAGCATTAATACATATAGCATCAATCTGACTAGAATTTCCTTCACCTTTTAAAATTTTTAGTGTAGCAATAACATTATCAATTTTATTCTCTTTTTCTTTTAAATGGAAAATATTAAAATATGAATCTATAGATAAAGCCTCTTGAAT
>Ga0256404_1006770_pt1 | contig 18665 bp, 12 predicted proteins | sample RumenRJG_01DNA_FD_185990 | JGI IMG/M metagenome (GOLD analysis project Ga0256404, IMG submission 185990) | Bovine rumen microbial communities from Lethbridge, Alberta, Canada - RJG_01 | ecosystem: Host-associated > Mammals > Digestive system > Stomach > Rumen | place: Canada: Alberta | collected...
TGATTATGGCAACAATGACATATCGCGAAGGGTACAATAAAATATGGGAATCATTCTCAACACTGAGGATGACTTCTTCCGGCATTGGAGTGCTTTTTATTTTTCTCCTTCATGCTCGGCGTTTCAGATTATTCCGTGATTATGCCATTGATGAGTTAAGGTATGAGGTTTCGCACGGTCAGGTTAGACCAGAATCACTTTATATGTTGCTTGATGTTGCGTCTCATGAGATCCGTGAGAGAAATGAGCCCATTTCTCCAGCATTCCTTGAAGACGTTCACCACATATTACGTGCTCATTGTCTCTCTTCGTCTGGGGAAACACTTGCCGTATGTGGGTCACTTTTCGGCCTTTACAACATAGAGGATTCTTGGTTCGAGGAGCATTATGCTACCGTTTTCGACGAACTTCTACCCAGAATCTTTGCCGGTGATTATATGTCCGCTGGTGAATTCTCAACACCAGAGGAACTAACTCAACTTGTTCAGCGTTTAAGCGAAGGTTTACATGCTCAAAGCATTTACAACCCATTTGCTGGAACATGCTCTTTTTCAAGCATTGCCACAAATGGGGCAACTTTCTTTGGGCAAGAAATCAATGAGAGAATTGCCACTTTGGGGGTACTTCGAATGTACGCCCACGGGCAGAATCCCAACAGCGTCATTTGCGAAGATTCTACTCTTCATTGGAGTCCAGGAAATCGCCGCTTTGATTTGATTGTATCCTTCCCTCCATTGGGGATGAGGGTTCCTAATACGGTGGAAATGATGATTGACTGGAAAGCCCAGTCAATCTCCATGGAAGACTTTTATATCTTGAAAGGATGCGAGAGTCTTAATCGTGGGGGTAAGTTGATAGGTATCCTGTCTAATTCTTTCTTGTTCAGCGGTGGAGGTACAGGTGCTTTAAGAAAACGCTTGGTAGATGACGGCAGAATTGAGACCGTCATCCAGTTGCCGGTTGGTCTTCTTAGGTATACGGGTGCGGCTATCTGTATTCTTATCATCAATGATGGCTCCCAGAAGAATACTTCTGTCCGCTTTATTGACGCATCGTCGTTCTTTAAAAAAGAAGGAAGACGGAATCATCTTCAGGTAGATTCCATCATTCAGTCTATCCAAGTCTTCGACGCCCGTGTCTCGGCAAAAGTATCTCTTGATGAGATTCGTGCCAACGATTACAAATTGTTGCCTTCTGCATACGTAGAAGGCGAAGAACATAAAGAACTCGTCATACCTGAAGGTTTCGAGGCTGTTCAACTCAAAGACATTGTCACGGGGTACCGTGCAGTGGTAAGCACTTCTGAAACTGCACGCATAGTTCGAGGTCGCGATCTGCTTTTTGAGCACGATGGCATTGGTACCGGTTTTGACAACCTTCAACCTGAAGCTCTTGAAGGGAAGCGTTTTGGTAGACTTGACCGTGATGCTATTCTCGTACAAAAAGTACGTTTCCTCAAGCCGACTTTATTCTTTTATAGAGACGGCGTTGAGGTTGTTGTAAGTTCCAATGTTGTCCCTCTCATTCCAAACGAAGGGATAGATCCTTACTACCTTGTCTCGGAGTTGAGGAAAGAATATGTTGCCTCACAAGTAGACCGCTTGATTCCTGGCGCATATATTCCGTCACTGAAGATTGGCGACATCCTTAGCCTTAAGGTTCTTCTCCCTATCGATAGGAGCCTTCAACGTTCTGCTTATCTCAGCGGACAGAGACTCGAGCGTGAGTCTCAACTCAAGGCATCTCAATTGGATGAACGTATTCAACGCGAGAGGGAGCGGATCAAAGAAATGATGAAGATTCGCAGGCACAGAATTAAACCATATATTTCTGGCCTAAAGGATTGTGTCTCCATGATGTTGGAGAAACTATATAGTGGCAACATCGATGGTACTCTTGAGTTAAGTGAAGGGTATAATTTACAGTTGGCTCTCGAGGATATGGAGACCAATTTGGGCGATTTGGAGACCCTTTTCGCTCTGTTCACGGCAGACACCAACATTGGCGAAGCTGAGTCTATTGACCTTGTTTCATTCCTCAAGCAATACACTTTTACTCAGACCATTCCAGGGAGGCATTTTGAATTGAAAAAGGATTTCTCTGAGTTTAAGGGCGTTCTTCCGAAAATCATCTTCAATAAGGACAACCTCAAAGAAGTACTGGACGAGATTATTCATAATGCAGAAAAACACCTTGTTCTCGACACTAAGGAGCGCAAGGTTGTGTTAATCCCTCGTGTAGAAGGGACTACCATAAGTCTTCTTATTTGCAACAATGGGACACCTGTTCCTGCAGACTTCGACGAGGAACGTTCGTTCGTTGCCGGGTATCACAAAGATGAGGATGGGACCGGTCTGGGCCTCTCCCGAGTAAGGCAACTCTGCGATGAATTCGGAGCTAAGATTCGCTGGGAGAACGAGGTTAATAGCGCGATGCCAGTTGGATTACGTATAACTTTCAGCATAGGTAAAGACTGATATGAAGCCAAGAGTAATTTGGTTGGACGATGATATTCATGCGGTAAAACTTCGTCCGACAGTAGCAAAGTTCCGCAACTCCTTTGATATTATCGAATGTGAGAATATCGATGAGTTCCGCGATAAAAGTCAGCGTTTTGAATGGGATGCCGCCATTCTTGATGTGCTTAATGCAGATGAGTCTCCGGAAGATGTAATTGCTTCGATTACCATCGTCGGGAAAGACAAGCTTTGGTTCGTTTTCTCTGGCCAGGACAGTATTACCCAGCAAGATAATTTTGTAAAAAAACTCCTGAGCAAGAAAGAGTATATCCGCAGTTATGTTTCTCATCCTATTTATGAGAAATCTACCCACAATGATCAGCTCATTGAGGATATAAATAATGCGGTTAAGAATCAGCGCATGTGGCAGGTGGAGAACCAGTATGAAGAAGTTCTGAAGATTGCGGATACTCTTCTGGATGACAAGGACTGCAAAAAGCATCTCCTCGACATCTTAAGCGCAACCTCTGGCGTAACTACAATTGACTCTCACTTGTACTATAACAAAATTAGAGTTATTCTTGAGTGGATGTTCAGAGCGGCTCGCAAACAGGGACTGCTTCATGATAAATGCTTTGATGCGCGTGATCACATCAATCTTACCGACGCAAGTTTATACATGGCAGGAAAGGCCACTCTGCACTCTGGCGTAATTTGCAAGCAGGCACATTTCCCGGTAATGCTTGCGGACAATGTGAAATTCATCCTGGAAGTTACCGGTGGAGCATCTCATACCACAGAAGTGGATGAACGGGATGTCCCGAATCTCACGGCATATTGGGCAAGTATCAAGACTCCTTACCTGCTGTATAGCCTTGTGTTTATGCTTTGTGATGTATTGATTTGGTTCAATGATTACGTAGCTGCGCATCCTGATGTGATCGCCAATAAAGCACTCGGCAGGTTTTTGATCCTTAAGGGACCGGTTTGTCAGGACGCCAAGAACAATTACTATGTTGGAGACTGCCTTATTCCTTGGGGTAAGATGAAATACTGCAAACCCGGAGATATTATTGAAGTTACTGATGTGGAGGAAACGGACCCTAAGTTCAATCTTCCTTACCCTCTTACAGCAAAAAGATTTAAGTAGTTCGACATATGATCACAGGCGAAATCAAAAACCGCATAGACCAGATTTGGGACACCTTCTGGACCGGAGGCATCACCAACTCACTCACCATCCTGGAGCAGATGACCTATCTGTTCTTTATGAAGATGCTCGACGATGCCCAGCTCAAGCGTGAGGCAACGGCCGGCCTCTTCGGTGGTCAGTTGGACAATCCCACCTTCCGCACCGGCGAGTCCTGGCACAATCCGGAAACCGACCGCGATGTGCCTTACGACACCCTCCGCTGGAACATCTTCAAGGACTACGAGGCCTCCAAGCTGTTCAATACGGTTCGTAACGACGTTTTTCCGTTCATCAAGAACCTGGGGGACGCCAAAGAGTCCGCCTATAGCCGCTTCATGAAGGACGCAGTATTCCTAATCCAGAACCCGCGCACGCTGGTGAAGGTGGTGGATGGCATCAACTCCCTGGATATGAACAACAGGGACACGATGGGTGATGTCTATGAGTACATCCTGGGCAAGATGGCCGCCTCCGGCACCAATGGCCAGTTCCGCACCCCGCGCCACATCATCCGCATGATGGTGGAATTGATGCAGCCTACCCTCAAGGACCAGATCTGTGACCCCGCTATGGGCTCTGCCGGCTTCATTGTGGAGTCCGCCAAATATATCCAGGACCACTTCAAGTCCGAGCTCCTGAACAAGGAGAATGCAGAGCATTACCGCGGCACCATGTTCCACGGCTTTGACACGGACTTCACCATGCTCCGCATCGGTGCCATGAACCTGATGCTGCACGGCGTGGACAGCCCGGATGTCAAGTATCAGGACAGCCTCTCCACCTCCAATACGGATGAGAACAAGTACACCCTCTGCTTGGCCAATCCGCCGTTTGCTGGCAGCGTGGACAGCGATGATATCGCCAAGACGCTCCTCACTGTCACCCCGACAAAGAAGACCGAGCTGCTCTTTGTCTCGCTCTTCATTCGGATGCTCAAACTGGGTGGCCGCTGTGCAAGTATTGTCCCAGACGGCGTGCTCTTTGGCGACAGCAAGGCCCACAAGGCCCTTCGCAAGGAACTGGTGGACAACCAGCGTCTGCAGGCGGTGATTTCTATGCCTTCCGGCGTGTTCCAGCCTTATTCCGGAGTTTCTACCGCCATCCTGGTCTTCACCAAGACCAATGCCGGAGGCACGGACAAGGTGTGGTTCTACGACATGAAGGCCGATGGCTTCTCGCTGGACCAGAAGCGCACGGAGGTTACCGACAACGATATTCCGGATGTGGAGGCCCGCTTCCATAATCTCGCTGGGGAGGAATCTCGCAGCCGCAAGGACCAGAGTTTCCTCGTGCCGGTGGAAGATATACGTGCCAATGACTATGTGCTTTCTATCAACAAGTATAAGGAGATAGAGCGCGAGAAGGTTGTTTATGATCCTTCAGATGTAATTCTCGACCGTATTGAAAAGGCCGAAGATAGTATTGTTGCTGCGTTAAAGGAGTTTAGAGCCAAATACTTATAGAGATGAGCGATTATCCTAAAATAGAACTTGGCCAACTGACAACAACCATTAATGGTTTGTGGACCGGAAAGAAGCCTCCGTTTAAAACTGTGGCAGTAATCAGGAATACAAACTTTAGCAAAGACTGCCGTCTGAAAATGGACGACGTTGCAATGATTGATGTTGAAGAACGTCAATTTGCTACAAGGAAGCTTCAGGTTGGAGACATTATCATTGAGAAATCAGGAGGTAGTGACAAACAACCTGTTGGACGCCCCGTTCTTTTCAATATCCCGGAAGGAGATTATTCCTTTAGCAATTTCACTTCGACTCTTCGTGTTAACGATAAGTCAAAAGTGCTTCCGGCTTATCTGCATAAGTTCCTCTACAAGTTTTATCTTTCAGGAAAAACAGCAGAGATGCAGTCTAAAACAACGGGACTTCGCAACCTTGATTTCAATTCGTATAGGAAGATTCTGATCCCGGTTCCTGACATCGATGGGCAGAAGCGCATTGTTGATGAGTTGGACCTCCTGAGTGGCATAATAGACACCAAGAACGCCCAGCTCCGCGACCTAGACGCCCTTGCCCAATCTATCTTCTACGAGATGTTTGGTGACCCTAACACTAATGAGAGAGGATGGAAGTATAAGGCTCTAGGAGATGCGTGTACATTAAAGGCAGGGAAAGGGATTAAGGCTTCCGAGTTGTCGGAAGAAAAAGCTGCTGGCCTTTATCCCTGTTTCGGGGGGAATGGTATTCGAGGTTATATTGCAAAGAAGTCGCATAAAGGGACGTATCCTATAATTGGCCGTCAAGGAGCATTGTGTGGAAATGTTCAATTGGCTACAGGAGAGTTTTATGCAACTGAGCACGCAGTCGTCTGTACACCCGGGGAGGGCCTTCACGCTGTCTTTGTATACTATGCCTTGCTCGCCATGAATTTGAACCAGTATGCAACAGGAGTGGCGCAACCTGGCCTTGCCGTCAAAACCCTTTTGCCCATTCCTATTGTTACTCCACCAATGGAACTACAAGAAAGATTTGCGGAAAAGATTTGCAATATTGAGAGTCAAACAGATCTACTGAATGTTTCATTGGAACAGATAGATACTTTATTCCATAGTCGCATGGATTACTATTTCAACGATTAAGCCTATGCGTAACTTTGACTACCTGCGAGAAATAGAGCCGCTTCAGTACCTTCGTATCTACTGCGAGGCCGCCGATTCGGAGTGACGTTCAATATATACAGTTATGACGAAGAAGCAAAAAATAGAACTATTCTATGCCGAGCCGATTTTGAATCAGCTTGGCATACGTGATTCTGTTGTAAGTGATGATAGTCCAGATTTGCGTTATTCTGAAAACGGTAGAATTATTGGCATCGAGGTAGTTTGTTGCTATCCAGACGGTGACGAACCAGGTTCTTTCAATAAGATGGAGAGAAGAACTTATGAAGCATGTCGCGAGTATTCAAAGAAGCTGGAGAGAGAAGGAGATAAAGGGGTATTTGCTTGGGTTTCATTTACTGATGCAGCTTATGAGTCAGATATTACTGTGTCGACCAATCAATTTAAGAAGATAGCTATCCAGGAGATAAAACTCAAAATGGCACAGTATGAGTGTGAGCAGAGATTGACAACGCCCGAAAAATGGGATGAGTATATAGAAAAGATGGCCAGAGGGGCCTTTGATTGTAAATATGTTGAAAGCGTTTCATGGCAAAAGTTGCGGGATCGTGATATCGTTGAAGTTAGGCCGGTAAGAACCGGTTATTATATGACGTTGGACGCAAAGTATGTTCTAAACTGCTTGGAAAAGAAAGAAAAAAAACTATTGCGATATAAAGGGCAGAAGGAGAATCTGGACATTAGTGAGTACTGGTTGTTTATTTGTAATCCAAGCAACACATTTTGTGATCTTGAAGGCTTTGTGATGCCTGAGTTTCAGTCTTCTTTTGACCGGATTTATATAACAGACATGAGACGAGTATTGCAATTGAAATAATTCTTATGCGTAACTTTGACTACTTGCGAGAAATAGAGCCGCTTCGGGACCTTCGTATCTATTGCGAAGCTGCTGAGGCGGAATGTCGTAGCAAATACGACGTGTCGGCACTCAACTGCCGGCGGGCGCTGGAGTGGCTGGTTAAGACCCTATACCAGCTCAAGAGCATTGAGCTACCGGAGCGGGCCAGCTTGTATGAGCTAATGACAGGGGCCCCTTTCATTGAGTTCGTCTCCAATGACCGGTTGATGATGGCGGCGCACTATATCCGCAAGGTGGGAAACTTGGGCGTACACAATGGCAAGACTACCCGCAAAGAAGCTTTTTTCTGTGTCCTAAACCTTTACAATTTCGTGGGTGGCGTCCTCTTGAAACTGGGCGTCCTTCAGACTCTTGCAAAGTTTGACGAATCCCTACTTCCAGATAAAGCACCAGCCCACGTGCTTCCCGGAACAGAAGTTAAACCAAAGGTCTCTACGGCGCTTCGTGAAGCGGTTTCTGAGACTCCGGTTCTGAGTGAAGTCAAATTTGTTGATGACTATACCGAAGCGGAAACCCGTTGTCTGTTCATCGACCTGATGCTCAAAGATGCCGGTTGGGATGTCCTGGATGTGAAGGGACAGATTATGCCCAGCAAGGCATGTATTGAGGTAGAGGTGACCGGAATGCCTAACGAGCAAGGCGTGGGGTACGTGGACTACGTCCTTTTCGGTGCCAACGGAAAACCCCTCGCAGTGGTTGAAGCAAAACGCACGATGAAAGACCCGGCCATTGGCAAGCACCAGGCAGAACTCTATGCAGATTGCCTGGAAGAACAGTATGGTATCCGTCCGGTCATCTATTATACCAATGGCTTCCAGACTTACATCATTGATGGTCTGGGCTACCCGGCCCGTCCGCTGTACGCCTTCCACACGGAAGAAGATCTGGGCCTTCTCATCAAGCACCGCAGCCGTGGCAACATCACGGACTTTCGCATCAATGATGAAATCACCAACCGGGATTACCAGAAGATGGCCATTCACAGCATCTGCGACCACTTCAACAAGAAGCACCGCCGCGGGCTCCTGGTTATGGCAACCGGTACCGGCAAGACCCGTGTTTCCATTTCGCTGGTTGATGTGCTGGCCCGCAATGGCTGGATTAAAAACATCCTTTTCCTGGCAGACCGCACCTCGCTGGTGAATCAAGCCCATAAGAACTTCAAGAAGCATCTGCCGGATTTCACGCGTACCATCCTCAACGAGAGCAAGGAACCGGACCTCAACGCCCGCATCGTCTTCTCCACCTACCAGACGATGATCAATTACATTGATAAAGAAGACAAGCGCTTCTCTGTCGGCCGCTTCGACTTGGTAATCATCGATGAGGCTCACCGCAGTGTCTTCGGCAAGTATGTGGCCATCCTTGACTACTTTGATGCCCTTATGGTAGGGCTAACCGCCACACCGCGTGAAGACGTGGACCGTAGCACCTACGACCTTTTCGGTCTGGAAGGCGGCGAGCCCAACTTCGCTTACGAACTGGGCCAGGCCGTCGATGAAGACTATCTGGTGCCGCCTACCTGGTTCTCCAAGTCCACCAAGATTATGAAGGAAGGTATCCGCTATGAAGACCTTTCCGATGAAGAGAAGAAGCAGATGGAGGATGTCTGGAAGTACGAGATGGCCAAGGGTAAGATGCTTCTTGATGAGAAATCGAATCCGGCCCGGGACATCACTTCTGGCGAGATATTCAACTATATCTTCAACATCGATACCGTGGACAAGGTGCTCACGCACCTGATGACCTGCGGTCAGATGGTAGATGGTGGCGAGAAGATTGGCAAGACCATCATCTTTGCCTACAACCACGACCACGCCCAACTCATTGTCCATCGCTTTGCACACCTGTATCCGGAATACGGCAGCGATTTCTGCGTGCTGATTGACAATCAGGTTACATACGCCCAGAACCTTATCGACAATTTCAGTGTGCCCGCTAAGATGCCGCAGATTGCCGTCTCCGTTGATATGCTTGACACCGGCATTGACGTGCCAGAAATCCTCAACCTGGTCTTCTTTAAGAAGGTCAAGTCCAAGATTAAGTTCTGGCAGATGGTCGGGCGCGGCACTCGCAAATGTGAAGACGTCTTCGGTGAAGGCATAGACAAGAAGTTCTTCTTCATCTTTGACTGGTGCGGCAACATCGAGTATTTCAGCCAGACACCCAACGGCAGTGACCCTGTTCCTACTCAGTCCCTGACGGAGCGCTTGTTTGACCTTCGTGTGGACCTGGCCGCTGTCCTTCAGCACGCCACCTACCAAAGTGATGCTTTCGCCAAAAACCTCCACGATGAGTTGAAGGACATCCTCTGGAGGCAGGTCAAGGAACTCAACTTCGAGAGCATCTCCGTCCGCAAGGCCGGTGAAATCGTGGATAAGTTCCAAAAGAAGGAAAACTGGACCTACATCTCCAGCATAGATGCCATAGACCTCAAGGAGAAAGTAGCACCCATCTTGGTCCGCCACCTCGCCGACAACGCTGCGCTGCGCTTTGATATCCTGGTTCTCAACATCCAGCTTTCTCTGGTCGATGAGGAGGTCAAGGGCACCAAGAGCAAAAACAAAGTTTGCCAGATTGCACAGTCCCTTCAGGAGAAGGCCTCCATTCCGCAGGTGGCTGCCAAACTTCCGCTTATCAATGAAGTGGCAGATCCCGCCAACATGAAGAACATCACCCTGGACCGCCTGGAGTTCATCCGTAACGAAATGCGTGACCTGGTTCAGTTCATCTTCGCAGAGAAGGGCAAGAAGTTCACGCTCAACATCACCGACATCGTAGAAGATGACGGAACTGCCGTTGGCCCACAGCTCACCGTATCCTACCGCCAGCGTGTGATGGATTGGCTCAAGACAAACCGTGACCTTCCTGTGCTCAAGAAACTCTTCTCCCTGGAGCAGCTTACCCACGCCGACATCATCCAGCTGGAAACCATCTGCTGGCGAGACCTGGGCACCAAGGAGGAATACCAGACCTACGTCCGTGGCTGCAAGATGCTCTGCGGCGACATTGTGGCCGCCTTCATCCGCTCCATCATTGGTATCGACCGGGAGAAGGCCTCCCAGCGCTACGCCGACTTCCTCACCGATACCGCCCTCAACCCAGACCAGGAAGAGTACCTCAAGACCATCATCTCCTACGTCTGCGAGAACGGTGACATCACCTCCAACGACCTCATTAATGTCGAGCCCTTCAGCGGCTACGACTGGCTTGGAGTCTTTGGCCCTCAGGCTCAGGGCGTCGGCAAATTCGTCGGTTATCTGCATAATGTGATCGTGGCATAAGCCTGTGCAGATATACTGCACACCCAGTACCTACCTTTGTACCGTCAACAGAAAACAACCCTGTTGGCGGTATTGCTTTATGTCCATCATCCTCTACATCCTCTGCGGACTCGCATTCATCCCTGAGCTCTTCAATGAGAAGCGCTAAGACCATATTGTTTCACCCTATATCTTTTCCTATGCGTAGATTCATTCTTTCTTGCATCCTGATCCTTTCCGCATTCGCCTCTTTTGCCCAGAATAAGGGCTTTGAGAAAGCTGTCGAGGTCACCGGTGGCATCGGCCTTGACAAGTACCAGAAGTTCTCCTTCGGTGTGAATTTCGTCGGCGGCTACCGCATCAACGACTACTTCTTTGTCGGCGCAGGTGCGGGCTATGAGTACCTCGATGGACTCTACTACACCAGCTACGAGTACCATAGTGGAGCTGGTAACTCCTACCACGGTACCAGCAATGATGTTCGCAACAACATCAAAGTCTTTGGTCGCCTGAAGGCCAACCTCACCGCAACCAAGGTTTCGCCGTTCTTTGCCGTGGACCTGGGCGCCAACTTCGGTCTCAGCTCCAACGAGATCAAGATGGCCAATGGCTTCTACTTCGAGCCTTGCTTCGGCTGTGACTTTGCCCTGAGTCCCAAGCAGGCCATCTATGTCATGCTGGGCTACAACGGCATCGGCTACGACTACAAGACCTTTGACACCACGCTGGGCAGCGCAGGCTCCGAAATGCGCCACGTCCTTGCTGGCAAGTTATCCATTCACCTTGGTTTTAAGTTCTAATACTTTGCTCATGCAGACTTTTACCTTTGGTATCCGCTTTCGTTTCGACTCGGCAGATTTCTACGAGACTTCCTTTGACCTGGCACTCTCTAACGAGGAAATTGCTTTTGTGAAGGCTTGGCTCAAAGAGAATAGCGATATGCCGTTCTGGGCCTTTGAGTTCGAGAACGGGGCGCTCTTTGACCGAATGATGAAAGCCCACGTAGCCGCCATCCTTTCTTACGTGAATCGGGAAATCGTCGCTCCCGGCGACATCCCGTTCACCGAAGAAACGGTGGATTGGGACTGCGTTCTGGCTGAATTCGACTGGCCCGAGCAACTCCTTGAATCATAATTTGCTAAATTTGTAGTTATGATTGTTCAATCCATGTCACATCTTGAAATTTGCGACGCCCTGTTTGCAGACCGTGAGAAGTTGCAAATCAGAGCGAAATCGCTGATCCCCAAACTGGCTAAGCAGTTCAGGAAGGAGGGAAAATTTCCGGCATGGAAGTGGGTAGAATATACGCATCAGAAGAGTCAGAACCGTTATTTGATTTCTTTCTATGCACCCACGCCTGCCTTTGCAGACAATCCCGATGTCAATTATGTCGCTTTCATGGAAGAAAACCGCCAGCGAATAGTTGTGCAGTTTGGCTATTGGATGTACCGCAAGCACGGAACCCTCGATGCCATTTCCACCCGTTATGTCGGCTATTTTTCCGGCCACTTCTTCAGTCGCTATAGAGAGAGGGTGTGGAAAGGTGTTGACATGTCATACAATGAACTCCTAAGCCGTTACTTTTCCAGGAACATCGCTACAATTCCGCTGGAACTCAACGAAGATATTCAGCGCAATTACAAAGAATATGGCGAGTTGGCCAAATATGCCTTCCAAGTCCCGGACGGCACCTGCTTCATCCGCCATTGGAACGAAGGAGACGAAACGACTATCGGGGAGAAGGATAACGATTTCGTCTCTATTGTCCTGTATTACACCTTTGTCAATGGTGGGATGATGAGCGAGACCCAGAACAAAGCCATCATGAAAGAAGGCACGCGCTATATTCGCGATTATTACAAATCCCTGTTTGAGGACGCTCTGAAAGAAACCTTCTTCCGTCGCCTCAACAAAACAAACAGAACACCCATTAAAACAGAAGAAGAAATGCCGCAGATGATTAGCATGGAGGAATGCGAACAGATAGGATGCATGACAGAAGACAAAGTCTTCGATAATATCGTGGAAAAACTCAATCAGCGCCACCCGTCCGTGGCCGCAGTTACGTATTTCGACCAGCTTTCCATGGACCTCGCTCAGGCAGAAGAAATCATGCAGGATTCCCTCCCGGAAGCCTATACCGAGATCCAAGACCTTATGCACGAAGAATACCGCGCACTGGACGAACTCCAGCAGCACTGTCTGTTCATCTATCTCTTTACCACCGACAAAGACGAAAACGAAATCGTCGAATCCATGTCCTGGCACTTCGAAGAGTGGATGGAAGAGCGCGGCTACGACGTCCTTCTTAAAACAAAGAATGTGAGTAGTATAGCAGATTAAACTATTTATTCTAGGGCAACTAACCACACCATTATCTTTCCCGATTACATCAACATTATGTTCGCATGAACCAGAACAAATAATTAGAAATATATGGAAGTAATTGAATACAAGGGCCTTTGGTGGGTGCCTTCCAACAAGGATCGGAAGGTCGCTGGTATTTTGTATCACATTCCGGGAGAAGAAATAAGGCTAGAACTAATAGGGACCTTTATTCCTGATGCTTCAAACAGTATTGTTGCCATTTTTAATGCTCAGAACGAGGGCATAATCCATGGGCAAGACGCTGATGGCCGGGATATTACTCTATTTGAAAGCATTTGCAACATCACCCATAAAGGGAAGTCCGAGTTCTCCACTTCTATTTACAAGGCTAGAGTTATAGCCGTTGGTATGCATTTGGATGGTTTGGATGATCACCGATTTTTCAAGGCATCTGTTAAGATTCCTGAGTTATCCTATTGGTTGTACCCGGCAACGGTTCAACAAATACATGTTGATGAGGAGAACGAAAAGAGCTTGTATGTAAAAATGCCTCAACAACCAAACGAAGATCGCGAAGTAGCAAAGACCAAGATCTCAGGAGGTTTTTCTGTCGCTCTATGTCGTAATGCGACTTATCACAGTGGCAATTTTTCTTTCAAGCCCACTTTTGAGCAGTATACATCCTTGACAATAGAAAGCAAGAATAACGCTTCTTTGAAGCAATTCTACGAAAGGGCTGTCGATTTTGAGCGGTTTATGTCCTTGGCTACATTCCGTGAGGTCGGATTTTCTGAACTAGCTCTATTTTCTAAAGAGAATTTCTTTACAGTAGGGAAGGAACAGGTTCACTATCATCCTGTTTTAGTGGATACCGTTTTTCATCAAAACCCCTGCGCCAAGAAAATAGAGAAACACCGTTTTATTTTTGATTACGAACAAATTAAAGCCGAGTATCAAGAGGCTATAAAGCGCTGGTTTAAGAATGAAGAAAAGTTTGGAGCAATACGCGCTCATTATTTAGACTCGATTGATTATCATGGCCCATTCTCGTATATCAATTTCTTGGTAGTAATCCAAGCTGTAGAAGGTTATGGGCGTCGGTATTTAAGAAAGGAGATAGCTGAATACAGGAAGACTCTACCATCTGACAGGAAAAGCCAGCCACTATTGGAAATACTGCAGACGGTATTCAGACAATACTCCGATGTGCAGATAATAAATCAGAGTACGGACTTAGAGGCGATAGTGCATACTCGCAACTATCATTCGCATCTGCTTCCCCAGAAAAGTCCGAAGGCAGTAGATGGATTCGAGCTATATGACCTGACAGACGAGTTGAGGAAAATCCTTATATGTTGTATCTTATCCTATCTCGGATTTACAAACCACAAAATTGACGAGCTGACCCAGCATTCGTATAACAATTTGTTCCAATAGAAGAAACTAAGACGAAATGATTATTAAACAAGGAGATTATTCCGAAACGCTTCTTCTGTGAAAGGTGCCTGGCTGCGAGCAACTTTTTTTGATACATTTCCGGCAAAAATGGGACATTATTTGGGCCTCTTTTAATAAAAAATCCCTCACAGAGCGCTCTGCAAGGCATTTCAGCGGAGAGGACGAGAATCGTAAATCTAGTCCAGTCCCCTCTAGAAGGCTCTGGAAAGCGTTTATAATCAATGCTATTTTTTAGACGCATGTGTTGGAATATTCAGAAATTTGTCACACTTTTGTCACACTTTGTGATTTCGAATTTCGAATTATGAACCTCAAGTACCGAATCGCCTTCAAACTCCGCCCCTACGGGAAGACTAAAACTGCCTATCAGATCCAGCAGCACGTTACGTTCAACAGTCTCCGTCTGATTACCTCTACCGGTTGTCAGATAGAAGACCTTTCTGCCTGGGACGAGGAGAACCAACTTGTCAAATCAAGCTATAAGGGCCCGAGAGGAGAGACCGCACTCAAGATCAACACTACACTTCGGAATTGTCGGGAGCAGATGGAATCGACCTTCAAGTTTTTTGAGGGTAACGATATCATTCCGACCAAGCAACAGGTTCAGGAAAGGTACGAGGCACGTTTGCACGGTACTGTCCCTCAGCGACCGGCTCCGGAGCCGAAGAAGGAGCGCAAGCCAAAAGAGCCGGATTTCTTCAAGACCTATGATATGTTCCTGAAAGAATGCGGCGAAAAGAACGCCTGGACGGAAGCTACCTTCGAGAAGATGGAGGCGATGCGTGTCGATCTGACCACTTTCAAGAAGAACATCAAGTTCTCCGACCTGACGGAAGCCACCTTGACGGAATTCGTCGCGTATATGCGCGACAGCAAGAAGCTTCGCACTCCCCGGAAAAAGAAGGGAGAAAGAGATGATTATGATCAGGAAGATCTGGTGGGCCTGAAGAACTCCACCATCGAGAAGAAGCTGGGCTATCTCCGCTGGTTCTTGAACTGGGCGACCGACCGGGGCTATAACACCAACCTGGACTATAAGAAATTCCACCCGACCCTGAAGATGACGCAGCGGAAGGTCATTTACCTCACTAAAGAGGAAATCGCCCGCGTCCGCGACCTGGAACTCTCGGAGGCCCAGGCCTATCTGGATCCCATCCGGGACATCTTCCTGTTCTGCTGCTTCTCCGGACTCCGGCACTCCAACGTCAACAACCTTCGCCGCAGCGACATCAAGGGCGACCACATCGAGGTCACGACCGTCAAGACGGCGGACAGCATCTCCATCGAACTGAACAAGGTCACTAGGGATATTCTGGAGAAATACAAGGACACCCCCTTCAAGGACAACAAGGCCCTGCCGAACTACACGAATCAGGCGATGAACCGCGACATCAAGGAACTGTGCAAGCTGGCCGGAATAGACGAGGAAATCCGCGTCACCACCTACAAGGGCAACGTCCGCACCGACAAGATCCAGCCCAAGTGGGAACTGGTCGGCACCCACACCGGCCGCCGCACCTTCATCGTCAACGCCCTCTCCATGGGCATCACCCCCAACGTCGTGATGAAATGGACCGGTCACTCCGACTACAAGGCCATGAAGCCCTACATTGACATCGTGGATTCCATCAAGGCGAGTTCGATGACGAAGTTCAACGATTTATTATGATTCGCCAAAGGCTTCCAAGATTATTTTGTAATTTTGTATAACTAACTGTTTGAATATGACGTTCGAGGATTTGATTAATGATATCGCGAATTATGAATCTGTCGATCTTGAGTTCAAGTCGGCAAAAGGCGGCTTACCTCAATCGATGTGGGAGACTTATTCTTCTTTTGCAAATACCCAGGGAGGAGTCATCTATTTGGGCGTAAAAGAGAAGAATCATCATTTTTCTGTTGATGGCTTAACCCGCGAACAAATTGAAGATTATAAGAAACTGTTGTGGGACGGATTGAATAATCGTCAAAAAACATCTCACAATCTGTTGGAGATGGAGGATGATATAGAGGCTCTGGAAACCACGGATGGGTGGGTTTTGAGGATTAATGTTCCTCGGGCGGATTTAACTGTCCGCCCCATTTATATCAATGGGAATAGAGAGGCTGTCTATAAGAGAAAGAATGAGGGCGATTATTTGTGCCAGGATAAAGATATTCGGCGAATGTATGCCGAATCCAATATTCTCGAGGTTTCTCAGGATTCGGGAATCCTAAAAGGCTTTTCTTTTGAGAATGATATTGATCCGCAGTCTTTCCGTGAATATCGTCAGATTTTTGCCGACCGTAAGGCCTCTCACCCATGGGCTTCACTTCCAGACTTAGAGTTTTTGAATAAGCTAGGTGGTTATCGTGTTGATAAACGCACGGGAGAAGAAGGGCTTACAATTGCAGGAATGCTAATGTTTGGGAAATATGATAGCATTGTTGACGAAGCCTGTATACCATCTTTCTTCCCAGATTATCGTGAGTATTTGGATTCCGATCCCAATGCGCGTTGGTCAAATAGAATATATCCAGACGGGACCTGGGAGGCAAATCTGTTTCAGTTTTTTAGACGAGTCTACAACAGACTTCAGCATGCTCTGCCCAGTCCTTTTGCCTTGAAAGCAGGAATGAGAATAGAGGATTCTCCCACCCATGTGGCATTACGCGAGGGATTTGCAAATTCTCTGATTCATTGTGATTACACAGTTAACGCAAGCCTGATTACAGAAAAGCATCGCACTAAGTTTGTGTTTTCCAATCCGGGATCTTTGTTGATTTCACTTGATCAATACTTCAGGGGAGGAGAAAGCGTCTGTAGGAACCGGGCATTACAGAAAATGTTTATGATGATTGGTTATGCAGAGAAAGCAGGAAGCGGTGCAGATAAGATTTGGAGTGGTTGGAAGGAAGGTAATTTTAGGATTCCATCTATTATCGAACGTGATGGTCGAGTCATTTTAGAGATGCCCCTGGTTGATATCCTTTCCGAAGATGTAAAGGATGTTTTGTTAAAGCGTTTTGGCGAATCGGTACTTAAAATTGATCATAATAAACTGATAGCGTTGGCTACATGTGCAAGTGATGGGTTTGTAACAAATAACCGGATGCAATTCGTTTTGACCGCTCATCCTTCGGATATTACGGATATGCTTAAGGACCTTTGCCAAGAAGGTTATTTAATTCAAACGGGTTTTGGAAAAGGGACTAAATATCAATTAACTCAAAGCCTTAGTGGCAACAAGAATTATAGTATTCAAGGAACTTCTTTGTTTGATTATGTGGGAAGTTCGACAGATAATCTAGGTAGTTATTCTTCTTATCTAGGAAGTTCCCCTGATAATCTTGGAGGCTCCCCCGATAATCTTGGAGGTTCTGAGCTTCCTAGCAAAGGAGATACTATACGTCGTCGCCGCGAAAAACCGGAACAACTTAGACAACGAATACTTAAATCATGTCCGGATTATATCCCGATGAGCGAAATAGCACAAAGGGTAAAAAAGAATCTGACATATTTGCAAGGGATTATTTCTGCTATGGTTGCAGAAGGATTGCTGGAACGGAAATATCCTGATGTCCCTACGCATCCCAACCAGCAATATCGGGCTTATTCGAAAGACAATCAATAGTAGTTTTTGAGGGAGAAGCTAAGAGCTGCACCCGGTTATCTGGGAAGTAAGACTCATTATCTAGGATGTAGTCTTGCTTCCATTTCTTTTGGGAGATGACAGAAATAGAGAGATTATCCCTAAAAGAAAAGAACTCGTTAGTCCGTTGAGTGAAATTAATGTGACGGTTATGTGACTAAGCTTATAGATATACGACATAAACGACTGATAATCAATGGTTGTTTCGTGTGATTGAAGCAACTTGTTAATAGAAGAATAATACATACAGTTATTTCCTCAGAATCCCAGAAAACCAGAGATTATGAAATACTATTACCATGAAAAGTGACACAGTTTCGGCACAAATTTCATTTTTTGTGCCGATTCTGTATCACTTTCCCAAGAAGCATTGAACCACGCTTATCGCTAACGTAATTCCTTGAACTCCATAATGTCCAGCATGGAGAAAAGGATCCCGTTGATGGTGGCACTCCAACTTTGATGGAAGTGCCCGTAGTACCAATGCGTGATAGGGTGTCCGGCTTCAAGCAAGGACTCAAAGATCTGGTCTAGGATAGCACGCTCCCGCTCACTGTCTTCCAGTAAGGTGGCATCCCTCGAGGCCCAGCCCATGAGCCCATCCTTCGTAATCAACTCACAGAAGGATGGAGCTGTATGGGTGATGACAGTATCAATCTTGTATTTAGCGTTGATTTCTGCCAGAGCCTCCTCGTCAAATCGAGGCATCTCATCCGCCCAGTAGCAAGCCTTCTGGGCGGAATGAGGCCGCGAATCAGCAGCAAGGCGATAGGTCCGGTCAATGCTGATGGCTCCGCCAATGCAGAGGATCGTATGACCGCAAGCCGTCACGATGCTGT
>Ga0256404_1006771_pt1 | contig 18662 bp, 22 predicted proteins | sample RumenRJG_01DNA_FD_185990 | JGI IMG/M metagenome (GOLD analysis project Ga0256404, IMG submission 185990) | Bovine rumen microbial communities from Lethbridge, Alberta, Canada - RJG_01 | ecosystem: Host-associated > Mammals > Digestive system > Stomach > Rumen | place: Canada: Alberta | collected...
GAATTTCGAAAAGAAGGTCATACAGTGCATCATCTCCTTCGGGGCAAATACTCTTTGCGATCCAGTCGCCAGTTTCGCGAGTCTTCTCAGCCAGATCAATCATTTCTTTAATATTCTTTCTCAGTTCGCTCTTTGTCATGTTTTTTCCTCCTTGATAGAAAATGCCGGGGCATGTAACTACCCCAGCATTGTTAAAAATTGTTTTTTTGATGTTAAATTATCCCGGTATTTCAATGAGTGCATTGATGTAGTTAACGCACTCTTCTACTATATCCATTGGAGCTTTTTCTACATATCTAAACTGCCTTTTTGTTAAGTCTATGGCACGGACCTGTCTGCAAAGCAGTTTTCCGGTAGTTTTTGTTCTGCCATCTAAATAAACCTCAAAAGGAAGTTTTGTTTTTGATGTAGAAATTGGCACTACTATTGTTGTGCTATTCAACACACTCGATACTATGTCGTTTTGTATAACCATGGCCGGACGAAAGCCTGCTTGTTCATGTCCTTTTATTGGGTCAAACGACACTTTTATAATATCGCCCTGTTCGAGCTTCATTCCCACACCTCTTCTCCAACGTCAGGCCCCCAATCGATGATGTCATCATCTGCAATAGGCCCGCGTTCTACTATTTTCTCATATGGCATCCCGTAAAAATCTTCAAGAATATCTTTTGCAGATTTCTTTTTGGTTGCCTTTCGAATGGTTAACATAGAGTTGTCCTCCGTTATATCAAGCACATCGCCTGCTTCTAAGTTCAATGCTTGGGCAAAAATAGTAGGAATCCTGAATCCTAAACTATTTCCCCATTTCGCAATCATTACTTTTGCCATTGTAAATCCCTCCTCTATGATATACATTGTATATCATCTGCTTTGGATTGTCAAAAGTAATTTGTAATGCCGGGGAGAGTTATTCACCCCGGCAATTTCTCACATTATTTGAATAATGCAGCCATAAGTCTTTCTTCAGCAGTAGGTGTTTCTGTCATTTCTTTCAGAATATTTCTTACCTGTTCCTGAATTAACTCACAGTCTGCAGTTGGCTCTGTGCAGCGAATGGTAATTTTGCGCGCCAAGGATGTCTCTGTCCCCGGAACCGGATAAATAATAGCCGGGATTTCTTTTTTAAGAAGCTCTGATTGCGCCCTTCTTAAAAAGTGAATATTTGCTTCTACTATTGCGTGTGGAGAGGTGAGCTCGGATGCATCTACGTTTGCGAATGCATTTAGCAGAATAAGAGGTGTCATCTCTTTCCTTTTATCAAAAACGAGTTCATCAATAAGGCGACCACGCTCTTCTTCGTTAATGTCCTCGTTTTCGTGCTGCATATCTACTATGTTACTGCAAACACCATGCAGCCAGCCACTATCTACATAAACCGGTGTTCTCCCGTCACTCAGAAGATATTTTCCGGTCATTTTACGCATGTACGGTATTGCACTGTATGTTTCATACGTAAGGTCATCTGTCAGCGCTTCTTCGCAAAACTTATCCGGCTGATGCATTGCTGCGTAAACTTTTCTCATCAGCGAACGCACAGCGTTTTGCATCATGGGCTGTAAATTACAGTCTTTGTTTCCCGCGTATAATCCAATGCCGTGGCAAACCTGCGCGGCGGCTATCACAAAATGTTTCCATGACGAGCTATCTTCCTTGTCTTTATTCCAGTTACTGGATAAGTTGCGGACAATCCTTGACATCGTTCTGAACTTAAAGTTACCTACTTTATCTGTTGGGTACATACAGGCGACTTTGGCGAGTGTGATAAACCTCTCGCGATACGGAGTGTCAAGAATGCCAAAAGTATCGTTTTCCATAATTGCTTTAGTGACGATACTTTCATCCATGTAAGGATCCGTGGTAGTTGCGTCATCAAGCATTTTATCTCCATGTTCGTCCGATGAAATAGCATCGTATACATTCAGCAGTTGGAATGTTGCAGCGCCTGCTATGTTAATCTTCTTATCATTTCCAGGAACATAGAATCCACCGGAAATCTGCATATACCCTTTTTCTTTAGTATCCGCATCGTCGTCTGGGTAGCGCAACCATACATTCTTCCAGAAAGTGCGCGCATCATGTTCATGGTTGTGTAATCTTTCTCTTTCTGCCTTGTCGATTGCTCCATTTTCCTTTACAGCATCTTCAAATCTCATATGTGTTCTCCTTTTAATGTGTTATATTTAGGCGGAGATTACTCTCCGCCTATGTTTACATTGTTTGTTTCTATATTCTTTATTAACCAATCAGTGCCCGATAAATTGCATCTGCAGAAGACGCTGCCAGCACTCTTTCTCCAAGCCAGCGAATACCGCTTCCATTGTACTGATGAATGAGCTTAATGCCTTTTCCGCCGGCATTGTCCCACTCCATCAAATTGGAAGTGTAGTCGTCGAACAGGATATCTTCCTTGCAAAGTTCTCTATTCAGAAGAACTTTTGCTGCCTCAACTTTACTCTCGCCCTCCGGCACCAGAAGAACATCCTGGATGTTTTCCAGTTTTCTTCTTGCCCATTCGAGCTTTTCTGCTACTGCATATTTGCTGTTCATCGGATAAGCCGAAAGAATATATACCGGATGTTCTTTAGCAAGCCGATTTACAGCGTCGACAACATTATCACGTGCAGCAGCACGCAGGAAGAAATGCTCCTCATAGAGGTCTTCCTCGTTGAATACTGCCGGGAACTTGTTGAGCGTGTTATCCAAGTCCACAAAATAGATTTTCTTTGCCATATCAGCTTCTCCTCTCTTTGTTTTCTCCGCGGAAACAGTGTCCGCAATATTCCCAGGTCTTGTTCCCTACGCACTTGAATGTAAGAAACGTGGCCCGGTATTTCTTGGTTTCAGGGTCTCTCTCGTGACTGTAAGGCTCTCCAAGCTGTGCGCAGTCATAGCGCATGGATGCTGGAGGCATACAGTTCATGAAGTTTTCTACGACGCCCTGAGTAACCAGATCGCCAATTTTTGCATTTTCCACATCGAAGGTGTTCTCCGTGTACACCACTTTGAAGACGTTGGCATAGGCCTCCAGGGCTTCACGAAGTCCACAATCCGGACAGATTCTCGTGCGGTCATCCTTTCTGGAAATTGCCGGATGTCCATCGTAGGGTTTGTTGCAGCTAGGGCATATCTTCATTGTTTTCTCCTTTCTCTACACGCAGTAGATGATCATAAAACCATCCTTGTTGGCGATATGAGTTATATACTCACCGCCTTTATCGATGATTTCCTTAATACTTTCGGTTAATTCCTCGGCATCCTTTACCGTGCGGTACCGCTGTTCTTTCCCAGCCAGCTTCGGCAGGCAGCGAATGAGCGAATCCGCAAGCATGACTCCTCTTTTGGTTTCCCAAAACGTCAACATGTTTTCTCTCCTTTCTACTAATCAGCGCTCTGAAACAAACTTCATACATGCTTCAAACGCATTGATATCCGAATCCATTTCAGCAAGATATTTACTGAGACGCTTAACGTCGGGCCCCTCAATTACCTCGATGAAATTGTCGCCCAGACATACTACCTTTGACGCATGTCGAATGGCTTTTGCGAATTTCGCGCAGACAAAAAATCCTTTGTCCATCCGCATTTCTTCCAAATCCCCAATTACAGCGCGGATTTCATGAAACCCGTGTTCGTTGAGGATTCTGTTGTTTTGTTCAATCACATATACCAGTGTTCTCACCTCCTTTCGTTGAGCTGTTCGCCTCTTCTATACACACATAGGATCCATTTCATCGATATAGGAATAATAAAGATCTATCCCTGTATCGATAATCCGGTCTATGCAGCCGGCAACTTCAGCAGCAACAGCCTCCACACCCCAACGAGTGCTTGAGCTGTCGTAGCCAAATACAAGTACAGGCTCCGGGAACGGCGTAAATCCGCAATGTGAATTCCCTGTTCGAATTCCAAACCGAATACTCAGGTTCAGTCTTGGCAGTGGAAATTCAACATCTAAAAGACGCATATGATCTTTCGTGGACATTGCCGTTGTAGGGTCCATTCGAACCCCATAGAGGATCATGTCAGTGCCTTCATCCATATCCATAGATGTTCCGTGAATATCAACAAGGACCTTTGTAATCTCCTCTTTCTGTCTTGTTGCAGACATACCAAACGGAAGGGATTTCTTTACCATGTTGCGGGCGGCATATATAACTTCGCCCTCGAAAAACAGTCCGTCTTTCACCTCGTAATTAATTTTCATTTTTCTCCTTTCTCCCCTTTTCAGGGCATAAAAATAGCGGCAATGCCGATTTCGACTTCGGACTTGCCGCTTGATTAATTTTGGGTATAAAAATAGCGATAGGGTAGTTGACATGACCATCGCTTAAAAAAGATTGTTATTATACATTTATAGATATAATATACCATTAAATTAGATTGATGTAAAGACGGGCAAACAAAAACCCTGCGACTCCCAAAAGGGAGCCACAGGGCAAAGTTTCTTACTTTACGAAACGACGCTTCCATCCCACCAGGGCAAGAAGGCTTGCAAACATAGTGAACATCCAGAACATCATTCTGCTCTCGTCACCAGTCTGTACGTTGTTTCTTGCAGCTGCCATTGCGGCAACGGGCTGACGGGATTCCATGTCCAGCTTCAATTGCTGCAGGAGGTGCCATCATCGGTGCCGGGGGTGCAATCATCGGAGCTGCAACCTCGCGGGCCTCAAGCACATCGCCATCAGTCTTTACGCGGGTACGCTCGGATTTTACGGAAACATTGACAACTACCGGTGCCTCATTCTTCGGAGCAACTACCTCTCTCACCGGAGTAAGTTCTTCTGCCGGTGCGACAGGGGTCGGATCCTCAGAGACAACTTCCGGAACTTCGGGAGTCGGTTCTGCAGGTACAACGATCTCCGGTTCCTCAGTCGGCTCTACAGGAACAACAACTTCAGGCTCTTCAGGAATAATAACCTCGGGCTCTTCGCCAACTTCGTCGTTTCCTTCCAGTTCCCGCTTGTTGATGAATCTGACTGTTGTTGTAGCGTCAAGGTGACGTACAGCTGCGGACTCACCAAATGGATTCTCTGCAACATCTTCTCCGCCAACGTACTGCGCATCAGTGCAGAAAACGTTGATCTGAGTATCTTTTACATAACCAGTAGCAGATTCCTGCTGCTGCATGTAATATTTGATTCCCTTTAAGAAGGTGTCGGTAATGTCAAACCGACCTCCCTTGGTGAAGATGTAGTACTCTTCCTTGCGGGCATAACCGTCATAGCGGCGAACGCCGTATACCGGCGCTGCATCCGTGCTCTTGTTAGGGTCACGAACTACAAAGTTGACAGCCCGGTTTTCTTTATCGCGATAGCAATAAGGATCATCCTCTGCCTGGTCATAATACCAAATGAGGAATGCGGGCTGGTCATCCGTGATGTGACCTGGATAACCAGGAACTTCCCAGTTGGAAGTTTCGGTGTCATATTCGTCGGTCATAACGAGATGGAACTCGCTGTCGCCAACAACCGGAAGACAACCATGGGGATCATAATACTCTTCGTACTGATCCAGATAGTCGTCCTGCATCATCTCGTCAACCAGTTCAAGATCGATGTCAAGATCATCAGAGATAACCTCTGCTTCAGTTTCTGTTTCAGAAACTTCTTCGGTCTTCTCTTCGGAAGCCTCAGTCTCTGCAACAGTTTCTTCTGCCTCTTCCTTTTTCTCGGAATCGGCATCTACTGTTTCAGATACTTCAGCGGAAGACTCGTCTTCTTTGTCAGATGCGTTTTCAGCATCAGACTCAGCGGACTTATCTTCGGTAGAATCAGCGTCCTCGTCTTCTGCGGCATTGGATTCAGAATCGTTAGATTCATTATCCTGCTCAGATACGTCGTTTTCGGACTCTGTGTCTCCTGTCTCAGAATCATTAGATTCAACTTCCTTATCGGATGCAGAATCATCAGACTCGGAATCATCAGATTCAGAATCGCTGGACTCGGCTTCCTTGTCGGATGCGGAATCACTGGACTCAGCTTCATCAGACTCAGAATCCTTAGATTCAGAGCTGTCAGAAGACTCTTTCTCTTCCTTCTCAGAAGAATCGGATGTCTCTTTTTCCTCTTTTTCGGAAGTGTTTTCTGTAGCCTCAGTGGCTACTCCTTCATCCGCAAGAACGGTGAACGGAGTGGATGTTGCTAAAACGACGGTTGCCAGAGCGACTGCTGCATAATTTTTCTTCATTTTCTTTTCTCCTTTTCTTAAAAAAACAGAGCCATATTCCCGCAGTATTGGAATACGACTCATTTAATGGTTCTTTCTTTTTACTGATTGTTTGACGCGATCAGCGACAGCATGAAGACTGCGTTGGCAACCTCCTGTGACACTTTAACGTGTACAGGGTGCTCAAGCGTTCTCTGAAACTCCCAGTCACCGCGCCAGATAATCCAGCGGGTGTAGGGATTTACCCAATAGCCTCCGGTAAGACCTACGTACGGGTCTTGCTGATTGCGAGGAGTGATTTTATAGGAACCATCCCTCACCTCGGAAGCAATGTACTGGAGTGTATCTGTTTTGCAGATTACTTCCAGATGTTCTGCCGCTCTTTTCAGGCGGCGTTTAATCTCCTTTTTCTTTTCCAATTTCTTTCTCCTTTCTGTCCGGATCGGACAAAAAAATAAGACGCAGCTGTTTCCAAAATAGAAATAGCTTACGCCTTTTGTTACAATTGATATTTACATTTATGGGTATATTATATCACATATCATAGAAAATGCAATAATCTACGGCATACAAAAAGGGCCGATCTTTCGACCGGCCCGTATGTAAAACGCTGACACTCTCAGCGTCCGCGTTTTGCAAATGCTAAAGTTCATTAAAAATATCTTCATCATCAAGAAGAAAACATATTATCCTTCCGCCTTCATATACTGTATTGACGTTGTATCTTTGCTGGATAAGCCTGCTTATTTTTTCGTATACTTCATCAGAACATCCTTTGAGGTTCTTGATATCAATTATGAAAATATCATCAAGGCCGGCTTTTTTTATGCTCATCATACGCTCAAGCATAGGGGTATTGTCTCTTATCCAGGCTTCTTCAATGGGTATGTGTTCATGTGGTTGTGCCGGAGCTACTTCGTACGAGAAATGCCAGATATCTTTTCTGTCAGGATGGATATAAATAGTCCTTTTTTCTCTGGTAAGATGGTCTATGTCAGGGCCATAGATGAATTCTACAAGCACCGCATTCTCTTTCCATGGATAATTTGTCCTCGTAATAAGTGTGGCATCAACATATTCATAATTATGATCTTGTTTAAAGAACAGCCGCACATTGCGAAGGAAAATATGATTCATCAGTATGTCGTAATCTGTTGAATTTAAATCAAATAGTTCCTCTTTGCTTACATACATCTTGAGAACTCCCGTCCGATTTTTTCACAAAAATTGTATCACTTTTCCAATGCCATCGCAATTGCATTACACGAAAAAAACGGCCGCCCAAAAAGGGCGACCGCAGGTTTTCTTAATCTTCGAACCAATTATCGCTGACAGCTGCCATAAGGAAAACCAATCCAGCAAAAACATATGCGGTAGTCACCTCAGGATCATATACCTTTGTCAGCAACGTTGTTGCACAGACTCCCACTCCAACCCATGACAGGGTCTTCATGCGAAATCTGTAGTTCCGGATCATCTCTCTGATAAAAGAGAGGGTTAAAAGTGCCAGAAACATGAGAAACATCTGCAGCTTTCGAACTCTTTTTTCAAATTTTGCTCTTCTTCTTTTGCGAAGAGCCACCTGATACTGCCGCTTTACATGATAGAACCCCATGTGGTCCTCCTTTCAAAAAAACGGACCAGGCAAAAACCTGATCCGTTCAACAATGCTGTTTCTTCTTGGCTCTTAGTCCAGGAAAATGGTGAATTTTTCCGTGGACATGAGCTTTTCGGCGGGCGCGACCCGCTCGAATCCCGGACAGGGCGTCAGTGCGACAACCTTGCGGGGATACGCCTGCGCTGCGATCATCGAGCCGATAATCCGCAGATCTGCATAGGATATCTCCTTTGAGATCTTCTGAATGGACTCGATAATAGCATCGCCGTTGTCGGTTCCCACAAACTTCGTGGTTACCAGGTCATCGCCGACCTGCTCCTCGACTGCCTTGGCATTGAGGAGATAGTCCGGGTTGTTAGGAACAATGACGATGTTGCCGTCGTGGTCCCTGAACCGGATGGGGTGAGGCGTGGTATTAACAAGTAATACCGGAACGCCGCGACGACCTGCTGCAACTACAAAATTTCTCTCCATTTAAATTCCTCCTTTTGGGTATGATTGACCCTTGTTATTATTCCTCTGATGCTGGTCCATACAGATTCGGGGTTTTATCTCCTTCTTTGAAGAGAAGGAACAAAAACCAAAACGGACCGATACACGGCACTGCGTAGATCAGCAGCCATGCGCCTGACTTGCCGGAATCATGCATTCTGCGAATGCAGAGCATGATATATGGCAGGAACGTCAAAAGCACAAAAGCCATGTAGGCAATGACGAGTGCGTTTTTGATAATGATGATATTTCTGAATATCGTCATTATCAGCAAATTTAAAGCGAAAAAGACAAAGAAACGCGAAGTGAAGATATAGAAAAACTCACGTCTTCCTGCTCTGCCGCTGTGGTCCAGGTAATGCTCGAAAAAGGAATGAATCGCTTTTTCGAGCGTCATTCCGCCGTTTACCTCTTTGCCGCAGGATGTGCAGAATTTGCTGCCATCCTTGATCTCTGCGCCACAATTTGTGCAATACCTCATTTTTTCTCCTTTCTGTGACCATATGGTCAAAAAAAACAGGGCAATCTCCGTTCTTCCCGGCGATTGCCCTTTGCATTTGTTGTTATTGTCAATTGAACGACCAAGTCCGAAGACGTTTGTTACAATCATCAATCGACATTTATGGAAATATTATACCACTATAGTACAATTAAATCAAGGTTCGGGTGCTCCAAGTTTTTTCCTTCCCAGGAAGTCTTCCCAACCCCTCTTCCAGGCATCAGTGCCCGTCAGTTTGTTGCCGTTGTGATCAAAGATCTGTACGGATTCTGCATATACAGGGATTTCATAAGCCACGACATCATCGTCAGTCGCAAAATATGTCATAATCCTTTCTGTTAAGGCAGTGGTTGAAGCATTCGGCGCGATAGGCTTAGTGTAATAGAAGTATCCGCCAAGCTCTCCGGTTGTATCAGACGCGGCTCCTTCAGGGATATAAACCCAGTCTTCCGGGAGATGATCGATATACGGAGATTCATTGATTTCCACTACGGTTGTTTCCGGATCGCTTGCATCCGGATGTGTCACTCCTCCGGTAACGCCTTCCGGGTTCGCTGAATAGTAAACACCGTCTGCAGCCTGGAATCCGGACACATCACGCACTTTCGAATCAGAGAATGCCACAAACACACGCACGAAGGCGTCTGTATTTCCAGTATTCTTCACCTGGATCTTCTTTTTGAATGCATTTACGCCCTTTTCCAGTTCCGGCGGATCGTAATCCTCTACGATAGTAATTTCATTGGTTCCAACCGTCAGTGTGTTCTGGGTACGCTCGCTGTCCGTAAGATACGCGAAAGTGACCAGGCCCGAGATTACCGCTACTGCAGCAAGCACGGCTGCAACACCTGCCGATTTAAAGATGGATGTCGGTTTTCTTTTCCTGCTGTTCTGCATGATACATCTCCTTTTGTTATTGCTGAACTAAATTTGCAACTATATACTCAACGCCGGTTCCGGTTCTTCAGATATATCATCGAATACCGGAACGGGCCTTCTGCCGATAGTAAATGATGTCGTGACCTTTGACGACGGTTCTTCTGCATTCATGCGAATCACCGTATCTTCTTTTACATCTTCATATTCGACTCGCAGCATAAAGAGCGCTTTGGTCACTGCATTATAAATGCGTTTTGCCATATCTTTGTAAAGCTCAAAAGCCTGAAGCTTATACTCTATCTTAGGGTCTCTCTGCGCGTATGCGACGTTGTGGATACGGTCCTTCAGAAGATCCATATCTTCCATCTGCATTCTCCAGTTGCTGTCAATGGCGTGAAGCACAAGATAGCGTTCCAGATTATTCATAAAGACAGGGCTGTCGATTTCCTCAAGCTTTCTGCGATACATTTCCATCATGAACCGACCAACGCCGTCTTTTGTAAAATCATTAAGCTCCCCGGTCTGTAACCCCGGGAACTGGCGCTCAAGGCGGGAACAGATTTCTGCCGCATCCGGATCGCCGGCCTCATCTTTGCATTCGGCAGCGATTTCTTCTCCGCAATTGCGGATCATGCGAAGGGCGAGTTCGTGAACGCCTTCGTTGTGCAGCAGGGCATTTCTTTCAGCGTAAATTTCCTCACGCTGAATATTCATTACCTCATCATAATCCAGGATGTTCTTACGGGACTCGCAGTGAGCCACTTCAATATTCCTCTGCGCTTTTTCTATTGCTTTAGTGACCATTGAGTTGTAAATTGGCTCACCTTCTTGGATTTGTGCGATATTAAAGGCTTTGTTAAGCGAAGCGCCTCCAAACAGTTTTAACAGGTCGTCCTCCAGCGACAGGTAAAAACGTGAACGTCCAGGGTCTCCCTGGCGTCCGGAACGTCCGCGGAGCTGGTTATCAATACGCCGCGATTCATGACGCTGAGTACCGATTACAAACAGTCCGCCCGCCTTCTTTGAAATGTCATCCAGCTTAATATCTGTTCCACGGCCAGCCATGTTTGTAGCAATCGTGACAGTCCCATGGATACCAGCCTGTGCTACGATTTCAGCTTCCTGTTCATCGTACTTTGCATTCAGAACCTGATGCTGGATGCCTCGTTTCGTCAGCATCCGGCTGAGATATTCGTTGGTTTCGATGTCCACTGTACCGATCAGTACCGGCTGTTGTCTTGCGTGTGCATCCTCAACGGCTTCCATTACCGCATTGAATTTTTCTTTCTTTGTGCGATAAACAACATCCTCTTCATCAATGCGCTGTACTGGTCTGTTCGTTGGGACGCTGACAACATCCATGTAGTAAATATCACGGAATTCCTGTTCTTCAGTAATGGCTGTTCCGGTCATTCCGCACTTCTTGGTGAATTTATTGAAGAAGCTCTGGAACGTGATGGAAGCCATGGTGATCGTTTCATCCTGCAGCGTAACGCGTTCTTTTGCCTCTATCGCCTGATGCAGCCCATCGGAATAGCGCCTTCCCGGCAGTACGCGCCCGGTAAAATCATCTACAATAAGGATTTCGTCGTTACGGACAATGTAGTCATGGTCTTTCTGCATTAAGGCGTGTGCCCTGAGCGAGACATCGATGTCATGCTGCAGTTCCAGGTTTTCAACATCGCTGTAATTGTTGATGCCGAAAAACTTTTCCGCTTTTTCAATGCCCTGCGCGGTAAGGAGTACATATTTATCCTTGCGGTTAACCATGTAGTCGCCGGATTCATCCGGGATGTCTTCAATCAGGAAGTCACGTTTGGTGGTTTCCTTGATATCCTCTCCTGCTTCCAGGGTCCGTACAAAAATATCCGTGAGCTTGATAAGTTCCTTATTATTCTGCCCTGGTCCGGAAATAATCAGCGGTGTTCTTGCTTCGTCAATCAGAACAGAATCACACTCATCAATGATTGCGTAGTTTAATCCCCGCAGTACCTGCTGTTCTGCGCTTTCAGCGATATTGTCACGAAGGTAATCAAACCCTAGCTCATTATTTGTCACATATGTGATATCGCAGCTGTACGCAGCCTTTCTCTCTGCATTAGAGGATTTCTGACTTACAAATCCGACCGTCAGTCCCATGAATTCGTAGATAGGCCGCATAATCTCGGAGTCGCGTTCTGCAAGATAGTCATTGACCGTCACGACGTGTACGCCTTTGCCTTCGAGTGCGTTCAGATACGCCGGCAGCACTGCTACCAGCGTTTTGCCCTCTCCGGTTTTCATCTCAGCTACACGACCTTGATGCATCAGGATTCCGCCCATCATCTGGACAGGGAACGGTTCCATGCCCTTTGTCCGTCTTGCACCTTCACGAACTGCCGCGAAAGCCTCCACGAGGATAGAATCCAGGGTTTCGCCATTTTCCAGACGTTCCTTGAATTCGACGGTTTTGTGTTTTAATTCTTCATCGGAAAGCCTCTGCATATCATCGCGGAGTTTTTCAATCTGCGCTACTGTTTTCTTGATTCTTGCAATTTCATGGCTGCTGTGCGTGCCAAATAGTTTATCCGTTAATTTAGACAATGGATTAATCCTCCAGATATTCGTATAGGTGTATTATACCATTTAGAATTTAATAAGTAAATAGAAAGAAGTTCCTTATATCCGTCGTGTACCCTGTAAAACGAAAGCACTCCGACAGGCAAAACGCCCGGCGAAGTGCTTTGGGTTCTGTTGTTTTCGTTTCTAGTTTCCAGTTTCTAGTTTCTATACTCGCCCGTCGTATGGCGGGCGTCTCGGATGGATATATTTGTCCTGTTCGCAGTCATCGCCGGGATCTGCTATTTGGTTACGGAGATGATATCACTCTCAAGACTGTCGGAAGACCGAATGCTGACTCGTTCAGAAGTCACTTCTCCATCGCTTCCATGCATAACACGGAAGATATATGTGCCGGCTGGGATGTAGGAAGTCGTGAAGGACAATTCTCCTATATCGTCTCTGTTCACCAAGTCGTACGTTTCTCCATTCGGGTAGATAAAGTATCCGAATACTTTTTTATTATTCTCTTTGTTCTCTGTAGTATATCTGACATAGAATGTTACATTTCTGCGTTCTTCCGGAAGCTCTACTGTCATTTCTTCAATGGTTGGAGCCTCTCCCAGTTCGTTGGCTTCAACAGACACGTCACTGATCTGCAGCGTCTTAGGTGATATGTAGAGCATCCATTTTCCTGCCATTGCGCGCTCAATGGAGCATGTCATCCGTTCACCCTGTTTAGGTTTTTGATAATCAATCAGGTTATTTGATTCTGTAAATGAGTATTCAGTACCGTCAGGAGCTACGAGAATCGCCTGTGCAGGTTCGTTTGTACCGGACTCTCCTCTGCTGTACGAAATATAGATGGTTGGGCGGTACGTTTCCTTTGCGAAATTCAGAGTAAATATCTGAGAGTAAACAGAGTATCTTGCGCTGTCAGACTCGTAATAATTTTGGTTCAAATCTTCAGCTTCTACATCATCTGCTTCTCCTCTTTCATGAGCGATATATCGGACGATGCCCTGCCCCTCTACAAGGTACCACCCGGACTTCAGGTCCTGCGGAAGCGTAATGGAGAGATATCCCCTCTTGGTCGCCGTGATATTGTCGAGCACATACATTTCCCAGGATTCGAGCATGTGGACACCGGCATACACTTCGCATTCAAGAAACTGCGAGCCGGAATAAAATTCCATATTGTAGCTTTTACCATGTTCAAAACAATTCAATACGCCCGCGCTGTCCAGCATATTTTCTGTCACAGCCTTGCCGTTGATCGTCTTGATGTGAATCTCTGCGGACCAGCTGCTGAATGCCTCTTCCGCGGAGGAACTCGGGATAATGGACTTGCTGTAATCGAATTCTATCATCTCAGTATCTTTATTATATTCTGCACCGTAGATGCCGATAGAATAACCACAGTCTTTAAGTCGTTCCAGGATTACGTTACTCCTGCTCAGGTTTTCGGACATTACGACCAGTGTATCACCCTTATATATTGTGGGGACAGACTGCGCATTTTGTCCCATCCAGAACATTCTTGCCGGGCTTGGCGCAGTTGCCTTGCCGCTTGCTGTACCATTTGGCATATACGGTACAAAGAATTTTGTTCCGGATTTCGCATATATAACGTCCGGCTTCATATCATTCAGCGTGACTGTCTGCTGTTCGAATGGGTCCTGTTTTTCTTTAAAAATCTGTTTCTTGCATCCTGACAGGAACAATACCGGCATCAGCAACAATGCAAGCAAAACAATACACTTTCTTTTTAGCATTGCGATCTCCTTGTTCTAGGAAAGCATGTCTTCTGCTTCCGATGCGGCCGCACTTCTGCCTTTTCTGCGCCGAACGTATTTGGGATAGCTTGTTTTCTGTGTGTTTGAGAATATCCATGCGAAGATCAGGGCAATAATAATCGCGGCAATGACGACTCCAAGCGTAATCAGGCTGCTTGTCTGCAGGTTTGGGCCTGTGATGACCATAACTTCTTCACCGTTCACGACTTACACCTCCCGGTAATTACACGCAGATACAGATCGTCTTTGATTGCCGCAAGGAGTGTTCTTGGTGATGCGTCAAATATCCGCAGGATATCCATCACCATATTGTCGGCAAGACTTCCGGTCTGCAAGCCTATATTTAACGCATTGCAGCAATGCAGAATATCTTCAAAGGGCAGCGCGGACAGATAGGCCGTCATTCCGGATTTGTCCTGCGACGTATAGAGATTGATAAAGAAGTCCCGGATAACCGCCTTCAAAAACATGGTCGGAACATTAATCTGCAATTCCCTTGACAGTCTGGAACGTACATCCATCAGGGCAAACAGCTGATTATCCGGCGTGCGCTGCTGCAATGTATCTTCCAGCGCCTTACAGAGAAGGACCTTGTCGTAGTTCTGTAGAGACCGCTGGATGGTTTCGGCAAAGAGTCGGATTGGGTAATTGTGATACACCAATGCCCCGCCCTGCAGAATAAACATCTGCGGCTGCTGTCTTGCATCCGTGCGAATCGTATATGCTTTTGGCGATTCCACGATATCATTCAGCACATCTGTGTACATGGGTTCTACGACATACGTCCTGCTGCCATCGTCAAATTCTGCATCACCTATAATGACAGACACTGTTTCCAGTCCTGTTTCCGGTTCCTGTACCGGCGGCGCATCATCCTGCATCCATCCGGTTACAGCTTTGTACAGATTAACATTTTTTACTTCCGCCATTTCAGTAACCCCTCTTATTGTGTTTTATCGGCAATTTCCCGCATCAGCTCCTCAAATGCACTGTTGCGCTGCGCCTGGTTTGTTATATGGATTCCATCATTCAGCCTTTCCTTCTCGATGAGGATGTACTTTTCGCCGGTTTGTTCCGCAATATCATTTGCTGCGCTGTCATTCTCAGCTAGTTGAACTTCCTGTTCTGCCGTAGCTTTCTGCCGTGCATCATTCACGACATACACGCAGGAACATATCACCGAAAAGGTAAGTATTAATGATAACAGCAGTATACAAATCTCACTTTTCGTGAATTTCTGGTGTTTCTGCTTTATTCTAATCAAGATACTCCACTTCCTTCCCTGCACTATATCGCAGATACTGGGTCAGCAATGTGTGTCTGTTGTCGCTGTCGGTATTCTCAATTGCTCTGTCGAGTGCTTTCTTTGAACCGAAGAAGCGAACCACCTCTTTTGCTCTTGTAAAAGCTGTATACGGGATATTTCTCTTCAGCATGTGGTAATTCTGGTCCTGCAGGCAGGTGATTACCGACATGTATTCGCTTCCCTGTGCCTTGTGTACTGTCATGGCATAGGCAAGGGTGATGCGATCATGCTCATCTTCTTCATATGTCACTTCTTCACTGCCGAAGTACTCACAGGTGATAACCTCTGCGCCTTTGTCTCCTGTAATCTTTGTTACATATCCGATATCTCCATTGACGGTGGTTTCACCGTTGCGGAGTTCCATAATCAGGTCTCCCTCGCGGATGATGTTTGCACCATTCCTCATCTCTGCCTTAAACGGAGAAGGCGGGTTCAGAAGAGCCTGTATTCTGGCGTTCATACGGTTTACTCCTGCCGCGTGGTCCTTAACCGGACACAGACAGGCGACATTTTCTGTGCCATATTTCTGCACATCGTCCATATATGCTCTTACCATCTCATCTTCCAGTACATCGGAATACAGTCTGTCGTGAATTTCAAAACTGCCATCCGTGATAAGGTCCGTGCGGTTCTTCTGAATACGGTCTGCATTCTCGATAATCGCGCCATCGTCCTGACGGAAGATACGAGACAGGCGTTTTACAGGAACAACTTCGCTTTGGATAATGTCTCTGAATACCGCACCTGGGCCGACGCTCTGGAGCTGATTGATGTCGCCTACCAACACGACCTTTCTTCCGTCTGCAATGGCATGGAACAGCTTCTTTGCAAGGAAAACATCGAGCATGGAACACTCATCGACAATGATCAGGTCCTCATCGAGCGGATCGCACTCATCGTCTTTATCCATTCCTGCGGCTACACTCTCCGTATCCCTGAGACCAAGACGGGAATGGATAGTCTGTGCCATATATCCCGTGCTTTCATTGATTCGTCTTGCTGCTCTTCCGGTGGGAGCCATAAACAGGATGGACGCATGGGCATGCGTTTTCTCAAAAATCTTTGCAATCAGCAGCAGGACGGTTGTTTTTCCGGTGCCGGGACCGCCGGTAATAATACTGAACGGCTCTTCAAGACAGGACTTAATAGCTTCTTCCTGCATGAGATCTGGCTGGATGCCCAGGCTGTTCTGCTGTTTCCTGACCATATCCTCAAATTGGATAACCGGTTCCCTTTTTCCGGACGCCAGACGGAGAATGTCCTCAGCGACCTGCCGCTCTGCTCTGTAGGTCACCATGCGGTACATATATTTAACAGTTCCGCTTTCCAGCTTCATGCACTTGTAGAAAACCCTTTTATTCTTCGGCTCCTGCAGCATCCGAATCGTCATTGCGTTGATCTGTTCATTTGAAATGGACGGTTCTGCAAGCACTTTTCTTACTGCGTACCCGAATTTCTGGATATCCATGCCAAGATCGCCGTTCATCTCATTCTGCAGCAGGACATGTTCTGATGCGGCGCAGAATCTCTCGTAGCTGTCACGCGGAAAATGTTTTGCTGCCGCAACGGCATCACACATACCGAATCCGACATCCCGGATTTCCATAAGCCTGTATGGATTGCTGTTGATGACGTTTACGGCATCATGCCCGTACTTCTTGTAGATTCTGGCACACAAACGTGACGTAATTCCCGAGATTCCTTTCAGATCCTCGTAGATTTGCGTCACTGCCCTGTTATTCCTGTAGCTTTCCATAATGATTTCATACTTGTTCCTGGAAATTCCCCGGATTTCCAGCAGTCTCTCCGGCTCAGTATCCATAACATGGAATACATTCTCGCCGAACTGCGCATAAATACGGCCGGCAATAACCTTGCCGACACCTCTGATAATGCCGGAGGAAAAATAGGAAATAACACTGTTTTCATCCGTTTGCAGAACCTCTGCAAAACCGGTTACAACAAACTGCCTTCCGTATTTTTTGTTTGTATCCCACGCTCCGTCCATGCGATAGACTGTGTCCTTCATGTTCGGCAGGGCTTCTCCGGTGCAGGTAATTGTATTCGGTTCATCATCCTTTGGTTTTTCGTTTTTGTATAGCGCTACTGTGTATCCGTTGGTTTTATTGACGTAGATGTTTTTAATCCATGAAACGGTAATAAATGTATTTTGCATCTTTTCTCCTCGTTTTCTATTTATAGGTGTATTATACCAAATACGAAAGGAGAGGTAAAGGAAAACATACAAAAATAGCCATTAAAGATTTAGAAAAAATGCAGCAATGAAAGCAAAAAACAGAGGTGCGAAACGACGTATAATCGTCTTCGAACCTCTGCTTCTCTTACAGCGTCTCCGGTAAGACCCGGAAGTAATTCTTGTACATCTGGAGGCGTACAGTACTGTTAATCGGATACTTCATCATCGTGGAACCCAGCTGGTAAAGGATAAATCTCTTACCTTTCGGCGTGTTAATCAGGATCTTTGCCACCTGACCGTTCACCCCGTTATATGCCACGACATCGTTCATCAAATAGTACGACATGGTACTCCCACCTCTACAGGTGGTGAGAGGAATGCCGTTCCTCCTTTCTAAATAACCTGTTGCCAGCCATTTGCATGGCTTACGATTTTAAATTGCGTTGCTTTAACTGCGGAATGGTTTTTTAATGCAATATATTCACCGTAATGTTGCGCTCCTGTAACGAAATATTTTCTGTCATCCAGGATTGCAACATCTCCAGGCTGTATACTGTATCTTCGTTTTCGAATCGGACGCCGTCCCTTGGTAACAGTTTTTCCACGATAAACCCGCAGGTTTTGTGGATTATTCCTTGGGACATTTCGTTTTGTGCGGTTGCACCCGAGCTGTGAGCCGGATACCTTTTCTCCGGTGCGGGCGTCTATGAGCTTTTTGTCATAGAACTTTTCCAGGATACGGTTATTCCTCCGCAGCTTTTTGTACTGGTGGAAATCTGTCCTGTGTTTTGGATGAAATGCACCCATACTGTATGCATCATTGGCGTGAGATTTCTTTACGCCAAGCGACTGCCGTTTCAGTTTGGTCATGGCCCCGTAGGTCATACGGAACTCCACATCCGGTGCGGCCAGTTGAAGCTTTTTGTACATATCGAAGCGTACCATTGTCATAAATGTCGCTCCGGCAAGCGGGTTGAACTTCGGTTCCAGACCGTACAGTCTGCCGCCTGGCTTATGGTTTGCGCCGTTGTGGCACTGATGACATACCGTCATCAGGTTTGCCATGCGATTGGTGCGGTCATTCTTCCAGAACCCCACATGATGTACATGAAGGATTTTTCCGTCCTTAAAAGCGGATTTCCCACATACCCTGCATGTGTAATTGT
>Ga0256404_1006773_pt1 | contig 18655 bp, 10 predicted proteins | sample RumenRJG_01DNA_FD_185990 | JGI IMG/M metagenome (GOLD analysis project Ga0256404, IMG submission 185990) | Bovine rumen microbial communities from Lethbridge, Alberta, Canada - RJG_01 | ecosystem: Host-associated > Mammals > Digestive system > Stomach > Rumen | place: Canada: Alberta | collected...
TTTCCGTACTCAGCCAAAATGTCATCGCGTTTCTTTTCTTCATCACCGATGCTCTTTTCACAGGCCGACATGTCGTCTTTCTCTTGTTGGGTCAACTCGTCGTATTTTTTGTCTTTCTGTTGTTGCTCCAGCACTTGTTTGCGAGCGTGTAGGCCTTTGAGTTCCGCAAGTATGGGCTTTAGTTTGTCATCAAGCTGATTGTGGCTGTCAGATAGGATGTTCTTGACCAGATGGTGGTTTGTGTTCAAAACAACTGCGTACATGTCGGGCATTTGTCCGTAGAAGTCCATGCCTTGTTGGAGATGGCTCATTTCTTTCATGCGCCGCGACCACTCATTTTGGGTAATCAAGATAGGAGAAGCCTCTTCGCCCAGCGGTTGCAGTTCTACGTGGAAGTCAACTTTATCTAAAGCAGGTAATTGACTTTTGAAGATTCCTGTCAATTGGTTGTTTTCTTCATCAGTCAAGTCTGATTTTGTTGTATCTTCCTTTGGTATCAGTCGTTCTATGGTATCTGCATCAACACGGCTGAAACGGCTTTTCTCAAACTTTTGTTCCAGGAGTCCAACCAAAGGAGTGTCGAGCTGACCGTCCATTAAGAGCACACTGTATCCTTTCTGCTTGGCTGCATCTATGTAGCTGTATTGTTCTTCTTTGTTTGTAGCGTAAAGATATACGAGGTTTTTGTCCTTATCTGTTTGTGAGGACTCGATAAGTTGCTTGTACTCGTCGTATGTATAGAATTTGCCGTCAATATCTTTAAGTAATGCATACTCTTTTGCTTTGTCGTAATAGTCAGGTTGTGATAGCAGGCCGTAATGAATGAAAAGCTTCAGGTCATCCCATTTTCCCTCAAACCCTTTTCTGTCTTCCTTGAAAATTTCTTTGAGTCGGTCGCTCACTTTCTTGGTAATGTATGTTGATATCTTCTTTACGTTCTGATCACTCTGCAGATAGCTGCGGCTGACATTGAGGGGGATGTCGGGAGAATCGATTACTCCGTGCAGAAGTGTGAGGAATTCCGGCACAATGTTGTCAACGGAGTCTGTTACAAAGACTTGGTTGCAATAGAGCTGAATCTTGTTTCTCTGAAGATCAATATTGTTTTTGATTTTCGGGAAGTAGAGCACGCCAGTCAGGTTGAAAGGATAATCTACGTTGAGATGAATCCAAAATAGCGGCTCGTCCATTCCGGGATACAGCTCACGGTAGAATTTACGGTAATCTTCGTCTTTCAAGTCTGCCGGTTTCTTTTTCCAAAGAGGCTCTGTGTCGTTTATGATATTGTCCTGGTCGGTATCAACCTGCTTGCCGTCTTTCCATTCTGTCTTTTTGCCGAAAGCAATGGCCACTGGCAGGAATCTGCAGTACTTCTTCAGGAGTTCTTCTACCTTGTACTTCTCGAGGAAGTCCTTTTGTTCGTCGTCAATATGGAGAATGATGTCCGTGCCGCGGTCTTTCTTCTCCGTTTCTTCGAGTTCAAATTCCGGACTTCCTTCGCAGCTCCATCTGACTGCCTTTGCGCCTTCCTTATAACTGAGCGTGACGATTTCAACCTTTTTTGAAACCATGAAAGCGCTGTAGAAACCCAGGCCGAAGTGCCCTATGATGGCTGCGGCATCGTTTTTATATTTTTCCAAGAACTCTCCGGCGCCGCTGAAGGCAATTTGATTAATGTATTTGTCAATTTCTTCGGCGGTCATACCGATACCGCGGTCGCTGATGGTCAATGTGCCCTTGTCCTTGTCCGTGCTGATGCGGACGGTAAGGTCTCCAAGCTCACCTTTAACCTCTCCGCGCTGTGCCAAGGTGCGTAATTTCTGCGTGGCATCAACTGCATTTGATACTAACTCGCGAAGAAAAATCTCGTGGTCGCTATAAAGAAACTTCTTAATGACTGGAAAGATGTTGTCAGTCGTTACTCCAATTTTTCCTTTTTGCATAACGTTATTATTTATCAATTTTTGCCCTTATAACAGCAAACTGCGTGCCAACGGGATGAGCTCAGTGTCTTTTTATATTGGCCGTACAGCTTATTATGTCGGATATGAAAAAAACGATATGGGACATAAAAATTTTTATGTCCCATATCGTTTGCCACGTGTCGGTCCATGTGTGGCAGTGGTACGAACTGGCTTCAGAGATGTACTTCAAGAAATTTACAAATTCCCGTTTTCGGGCACACAGTTGCCTCTTGGGCTTCAGCAGGCAGTAGCAGGGTCTCGCCGGAAGCTACATTGACTGGGCTATTTCCGTCAAGCGAGAGCGTAAAATCTCCTTGGAACGGAATGATTAAGGTGAAAGAGTCCCGATGGCTGAGGTCAATGGAGGCTGCTTGCTGATAGATGCCCAATGATGTGACAAAGTAGGGGCAATCTACCAGCAGGTTTAACCGGCCTGGCTCCTGTTCATACCGTTGTTTGTCACACCTTGATGTGTTAAAGTCTATGGCCTCGGCAGCTTGTTTTAAGTGCAACTGACGCGGCTTTCCGTCAAGACCGGGACGGTTGTAGTCGAAAATACGGTAGGTTACATCGCTCGACTGCTGGATTTCAATCAAGAAAGTATCGGCACAAATGGCGTGAACTTGGCCTGCGGGAATATAATAACAGTCACCGGCTGCGACATGATGTTTGTATATCATTTCACATACCGTTCCGCTTTTAGCTTTTTCAATGAATTCTTCCGGGGTGGCGTCTTGTTGCAGGCCATATAGGATAGAAGAGTGGGGACCTGCGTCAACGATATACCACATCTCCGATTTACCGTTGTCGTATCCCGCTTTACGGGCCAGCACGTCGTCCGGATGCACCTGTATGCTTAAGTCATCTTTGGCGTCAATATACTTGATCAGCAGCGGAAAGTGGTTGCCAAAGGCTTCATATACCTTTGAGCCGAGCAAGCGCGACTTCAGTTCATTGATAAGGCGCGTCAAAGTATAGCCATCGTAGATGCCTCCGGCCACGACTGATTCGCTGCCATTTATTCCCGACAATTCCCAACATTCGCCGATGTTATTTAAGGTTTTGTCAAGTTTCTTGTATTCAATAAGGCGTTTGCCGCCCCACGGGGTAAACTTCAGAATGGGACGGAACTTTATGGGCTGAATCGACATAGGTTTGTGTGGAGTTGTATGTAATACCAATACATCAATGTTCAGTTTTTCTTCCAGAAACTCGGGGCCAGGGGGAGCAACAAAGGGAATATTTCAAGACGACCCGCTAACATGAGAGCCGAGCACAACCATTTTCCTCCGTCATTCATTTCAAGAATACTTTCCATCGGACTATATACCGGCCCGGCCGCAGCTCCTACGTTCGACATACAGCTTATGACAATGTTGAAGGCATCTTGAAACTTTATTCCCATAGCTGTGAAGATGAGAACGGCAATTACGATGATGATCAAGTACCATATTACGAAAGCCAACAGACTACGTATGACGGGTGCCCCTAAAATGTTGCCGTTTATCCGGATCGGGCGCACGAGATTGGGATGTATCATGTGTTGGAACTGATTGGTGGCTACCTTTATCAGAGTCAACATTCGTACAGTTTTGATACCGCCTGACGTAGAACCGGCACAGCCTCCCGTAATCATGACAAAGAACAGCAGAAGCCAAAGAGGACGCCACCAGAACTGGAAGTTGTCGGAATTAAATCCCGTTCCGCTTTGCATGGATATGACGTTAAACACTGCAGAACGGATGGCGCGCTCGATATCGTAATGACCGAAAATATAGAGACAGATTGCCGTCATCACAGATATAATCAAGATGGAAATAAGATAGAAACGCAATTCACCACTTTGCTTAATGGGGCGCAAAGAACGGCGTTGGAACATCACGTAGAGCATATAAAAACTGATACCCGAGACAAGCATGAATGCAGCAATGACATATTCGACAGCAGCTGAATTGAAGAACATGATACCATCGCTATGAGTGGAAAAACCTCCGGTTGCCGTCGTTGCCATTGCGTGGTTGATGCTGTCAAACCAATCTACTCCACAAAAATATAGGGCCACAGCGCATAATAATGTGAGAATGGCGTATAGAGAAAAGAGCCATTTTACTGTAGTTCTGATACGCGGGTGCAAACGTTCGTGAGTCGGTCCGGTTACTTCGGCAGAGAACAAGCGCACTCCGTTGTTGCCGCTGGAAGGTAGGATTGCCAGCGTGAAAAATACGATACCCAAGCCACCAACCCATTGTGTCAATGTTCTCCAAAAGAGTAAACTGTGCGGCCATTTGTCAATGTCGCTGATAAGTGAAGTACCGGTCGTCGTAAATCCCGACATGGTCTCAAAAAATGCGTCGGTGACAGACGTAACATAGCCACTGAGCAACAATGGAAGCATGCCGAGGAGTGAAAAAACAATCCATGTGGTGGCAACGATGAGAAATGATTCTCTACGGTTAAGACTGCTACCGGAATGTCGGCCGTGGATGCGCATTGCTATGGCAATAACTGAAACAACTACGAAACTCACTCCCATAGCTATGCGATCGTCTTCACCATATGCCATTGCCATGATGAAACAAACAAACATCATGACGGCTTCAATGAAGAGTAGGGTGCCAATTGTGCGGTAAAGTATGCGAAAATTTATCATGCTTCGACTGTTTATTGACAAACGGTGCCGTTAGTTTCTTGTCTATGTACAGATGTGGTTAGAAGAAAGACGATAGTTTATATAAGTCGTTGCCAATACAGAATGCAACAACGCGATCTCCAGGCTCAATTTGAGTATTACCGTTGATGAGCATGCTTTGTCCGTTGCGGACAAGTCCACCCAGGTTGGTACCTTCCGGGAGTTTGAGGTCGCGGACCAAATGTTTGGTGATTTTAGATTTCTCCTGCACCTGAAACTCGGCAACATCGGCATTGGCGACCATTAGGCTCTTCACGTTTGTTACATCTGCTTTAAGGAGCATCCTATATATATATGCGGCAGCAATACTTTGTTTGTTGATCAGTGTACCTATGTCTAGGCTCTGCGCCATACTGACAAAACTTACATTGTCAAGCATTGCAACCGTTTTTCTGACCTTCATGCGCTTTGCCGTAAGGCAGCTAAGAATATTAGTTTCAGAGTTGGGCGTCAGGGCAACGAATGCTTGGGAATCTTGAACGTTTTCGTCTCGAAGCAAAGCCACGTCTCGTCCGTCGCCATGAATTATTCTAAATCGTTTCTCAGGCAGTTTGTCTGCTAGCTCCATGCAACGTTTTTCGTCCTTCTCTATAATTTTTACATTAATGCTTTCTGGGAGCATTCTTGCGGTAAATTGTGAAGTCAATCCCCCACCCATTATGGTTACATGCCTTACTTCTGGATAATCTTCTTTACCTGTCAGCTGGCGTATCAAACCTAGGTATTTCCGTGTGGTCATGAAATATACCAGATCATAGGCTTGGACGATGTCATTTCCATGTGGGATCAGTGTTTCTTCGCCTCGCTTGACTGCAACGATGTGATAGGGTGCATCGGCTCCGCACAAAATGCGTAGTGGTTGGTTTAATATTGTACTGTTTCCACGTACTTTGATGCCAAGAAGTATTAAGTCGCTGCCTTCTATGTCCCAGTATTGCCTAATCCAACTGCGCGGCACGCTACTTGAGATTTCCTCGGCAGCAATCATTTCAGGCATAATTAGAGAATCGATACCGATGCTTTGAAATAGTTCCTGATTATTCTCTTTAATGTATTCGTATGTATCTACCCGGGCGACAGTTTTTCGTGCTCCCATCTTTTTTGCCAGCATACACGACATTAAATTGACACTCCCGTTTGGCGTTACACCAACAAACAAGTCTGCGTGTTCTATGTCAACGTTACGCAAATCTGTAATTGAGATAGGAGAACCTATCTTTGGTAACAGATCGTAGTGATCGCCCAAACCGGAAAGTTTCTCTGTACTTTCGTCAATTACAGTTATGTCATGACGTTCTCTGGCCAATAATTTTGCCAAATGTGTGCCTACTCGGCCAGCGCCTGCAATGATAATTCTCATGATAATAGTAGTTGAAGTAAGACATTGGCAATATGACTTGTGTCTAAGCCTACCTTATTATATAATGTACTGATGTCGCCATGCTCAACAAAATGATCAGGCAAACCTAACCTTATTGTTTCTGGTGTAAATTTGTGGTCTGCCATGTATTCTAAGACTGCGCTTCCCATACCTCCTTCTCTGACGCCGTCTTCTATGGTTAACACTTTCTTATAATGGCTTCCGACCTCGTTTAATAAAACTTCGTCCAACGGTTTGAGGAAACGCAAGTCATAATGTGCAACGGTGTGTTCACAACCTTTGGCTTTCGCTTGAGATTCTGCAACTTCGATGGCTTTAGATGCCGTATTGCCGATAGGACCAATGGTAATGACAGCAACAGAATCGCCATCTTTCAGTTTACGTCCTTTGCCAACTTCGATTTCTTCAAGTTCACATCGCCAATCCACATGCTCGCTTGCCCCACGTGGGTAGCGGATAACAAAAGTTCCTTTATCGGGCAATTGAGCTGTGTACATCAGCCGGCGAAGTTCACGCTCATCCATCGGAGATGCGATGGTAAGATTCGGAATAGGGCGTAAAGCCGCCATATCAAAAGCTCCGTGATGTGTTGGTCCGTCTTCGCCCACAAGACCTGCGCGGTCAAGACACAGAACTACGGGAAGGTTCAGAATTGCTGCGTCATGGATAATATGGTCATAGGCTCTTTGTGCAAATGTGCTGTATATATTGCAGAATGGAACAAGGCCGTCTTTTGCCATGCCTGCTGAAAACGTCACAGCGTGCCCTTCGGCAATACCAACGTCGAAGGTGCGTTCTGGCATTTCCTTCATCATGATATCCATAGAGCATCCCGTCGGCATTGCAGGCGTTACACCAATAATCTTGTCGTTTGTTTTAGCCAACTCTAACAATGTTTCACCAAAGACAATTTGATATTTAGGTGGCTTTTCCTGACTCCCGCTCGCGATTCGTTCACCTGTGTTGGGGTTAAACCGACCAGGAGCGTGCCATAGTGCTTGGTCTTTTTCTGCTGCTTTATATCCTTTCCCTTTTATTGTATGTACATGCAACAGTTTCGGACCTTTCATCTCCTTTATCTCACTTATAATCCTCACAAGGCCTTGTACGTCGTTTCCATCCGTAGGTCCGAAATACCGTATATCGAATCCTTCAAACATATTCTGTTGATTAAACAACAAAGACTTGATTGAGTTGTTAAATCTTAGGATTGCGCGTTTACGTTTCTCAGTTAACCAGCCCCATGACTCAAATCGTTTCGCCGCACGAAAACGTAGGTTGTTATAAGTGGGAGAGGTGTGTAAATGCAGAAGGTATTGTTTCATTCCACCTACGCTTCGGTCTATACTCATTGCGTTATCATTTAAGATAATCAGCATATCGTTCGGCGTGGTTGAAACATTGTTTAAACCTTCAAAGGCCAAGCCGCCGCTCATTGCCCCGTCGCCTATCACAGCTACGACTTTCCTGTCCGAATGTTGGTTTTTCGCTGCGACAGCCATACCTAAGCCAATTGAAATTGCATTGGAAGCGTGACCACATGTGCATGTGTCGTATTTACTTTCGAGTGGAGTAGGAAAAGGTCGGATGCCGCCATACTTACGGTTGGTATGGAATGCTTCTCTGCGGCCTGTCAAAATTTTATGTGCATATGCCTGATGTCCCACATCCCACACAATGCGGTCTTCGGGGGTGTTGTATACGTAATGAAGGGCCACGGCAAGCTCTACAGCGCCTAAACTAGAACCTAAGTGCCCTGGGTTTTGCGAGAGAACGTCTATTATTTCCTCACGAATCTCTTCACAAACCTGTGGCAATTGTTCTGGTTGCAACTGCTTCAAGTCCTGAGGCAAATCAATGCTGCTCAGCAGAGATTTTGATGTTTTTTCTTCTGCCATTGTCTATAAATAAACCTTGCAAAATTACTACATATTCGTGGAATTCCCTAATTTTGTCATCGAATTTTGACATTGTAGAATATTGTGAACTTTTCAACTCGCGTAAATACATGCTCTGATGGCTTCCGTCTGAATCACGGTCAACGGATTCTGATGTTGGGTTCATGTTTTACGGAACACATTGGCCAACGTTTGATTCAAAATAAGTTTCAAGCCGTTGTCAATCCATTTGGTGTGGTTTACAATCCGGCAAGTATTTTTGAACAGTTGCGATGTGCAATGTCAGAACTCGAAAGTCCATGTTCCGCTCAAGACGGATCGATATTGTTCCGAAATGATGGGATTTGGAACAGTTGGTTGCACGATTCTTCGTTTTCTAATTTTGATGAAGCTGAATTCATGAGTCGAATCCGGAAATCATATGCAGACTGTGCCGATGCAATACGGTCTATGGATGTTCTTTTCATAACGATGGGGACAGCTCGTGCTTATATATTAAAAGAAACGGGCCAGCTCGTGTCAAATTGTCACAAACAGCCGGCTTCCATGTTTGATGAAGTCCAGTTGTCTGTTGAGGATATTGTGAATACTGGCGCAGATGTCATTCAACACATTTTGCAGTTTCGTCCGCAAGCCAAAATTGTCTTTACAGTCAGCCCGTATCGCTACGCAAAATACGGATTTCACGGGAATCAAATCAGTAAAGCGATATTGTTATTGGCGGTTGACGGCTTGATTAATCGTTTCCCGAATAATGCGGTCTATTTCCCGGCATACGAAATCGTTAATGACGAATTGCGTGATTATCGTTATTATTCCGATGACTTGTTACATCCGTCTAATCTGGCTGTCGAATATATTTGGGAGCGCTTTGCCGAGGATTGGGTGGCTCCTGAATCGAAGCAATTCATGCTTGAATGGGGCAAAATCCTCAGTGATTTGAACCATCGCCCGTTTAGTCCGAACAGTAGTCAATATAAGGCATTTTTAAGTCGGACTTATGAAAAAATAAATCGGATTCAGTCGAAACTGTCTCCGATATCGTTCGCTTCGGAATTGGATGAAATTAGCCAACGATTAAATAATATTCAGACGTCCTAAATTTAGAATACAACATATGAATTCCTATTCAATCAATACTGTATGCTCCGCAATCCAAGCTCAGCGCATTGGTAACTCTGACGGAGTTGTCCAGTGGCTACTCACAGATAGCCGCTCGCTTAGTTTTCCTGAAACGTCGCTTTTCTTTGCTATAAAGACTGAGCGCAACGATGGTGCGCGCTATATTCCTGAATTGTACCGCCGTGGTGTTCGTAATTTTGTCGTATCTGAACTGCCCGAGGGCGTAGTTTATGCTGATGCAAACTATCTCGTTGTTGACAGTCCGCTTGTGGCATTGCAGAGATTGTCAGAACAGCACCGGCGACATTATGATGTACCTGTCGTGGCAATTACCGGTAGTAATGGAAAAACCATCGTAAAGGAATGGATTTATCAGCTTCTTTCACCTGATTATGCCGTTACACGTTCTCCCCGTAGTTACAATAGCCAAATCGGTGTCCCTCTTTCTGTATGGCAAATGGGTGAAGAAACACAAATCGGGCTGTTTGAGGCCGGCATTTCCAAACCTGGGGAAATGGAAGCCTTGGAACGTATTGTCCATCCCAGCATTGGCGTGTTGACAAACATAGGTCAAGCCCATCAGGAGAACTTTAGCAACTTGAGTGAAAAGTGTAGCGAAAAACTTCGCTTATTCAAAAATGTCAACATCTTAGTTGCCAATACTGATGTACAACCTTTGGCCTCACAAATAAAGGAGAAAGGGCTTGAAGACCGACTTTTCCGGTGGTCAACGCAAGACAAATCGGCGCAAGTTTATGTTGTTTCTTCTGTAAAAGCAGAACACCAGACTGTTATCAACTATATTTATCGCGGTGTGGGCTATTCTTTTACACTACCTTTGACTGACGATGCCTCAATTGAGAATGCATTGAGTGCACTAACAACTTGCCTCGCCCTGGGTCTTGTCCCCGACGTCTTAAATCCGCGTTTGGAAAAGCTGCAGCCCGTAGCAATGAGACTAGAAGTGAAGGAAGGCGTTAACAGGTGCATTGTCATCAGCGATCCATCAGGTAATGATTTGAAATCACTTGATATAGCATTGGATTTCGCCCACCGCAGACAATCACAGAGCCACTGCCGGCGGCTTACGTTGATTCTAAGCGATGTTTTACAGAATGGCGTGCCGCCTGAAACGCTTTACGCTGACGCTGCAAAGGTTTGTGAACAGCGCGGGGTGGACTATGTTATTGGAGTAGGGGAGATAATCAGCCGCTATCGTCATCTATTTCCCGAGGGAATCCAATGTTATCCAAACACCAAAGCACTTGTTGATGACGGAGTGCTGGATAAATTACACGATGAGCTTATTCTTCTCAAAGGAGCCAGTCCTTTCCGTTTCGATCGCCTATCCCGTCGGCTTGAACTGCGGGTTCACGAGACCACACTCCAAGTTAATCTGACCGCTCTTGTAGATAACCTGAACTATTATCGTTCTTTTTTGAAACAAAGCACTAAAATGGTGTGCATGGTCAAGGCTTCTGCTTACGGTGCCGGAGCTATTGAAGTTTCTCGCACACTTCAGGACCACGGAGTAGATTATTTGGCGGTGGCAGTGGCTGATGAGGGCGTCGAACTGCGACGTGCCGGCATCACAGCCAATATTATGATCATGAATCCCGAAATGTCGGCGTTCCAAGACTTGTTTGACTACAAACTGGAGCCAGAAGTGTATAATTTCAGGCTACTTGACGCTTTGTCAAAGGCAGCTGAGAAGCAGAGTGTCTCAAATTTCCCGATTCATATCAAGCTGGACACGGGTATGCACCGACTTGGCTTCCATCCGGAGGAAGATATTGACGAACTTATTCTTCGTCTGAAAAGCCAGAACAATCTAATCCCCCGCAGTGTCTTTTCTCATTTTGTCGGTACCGATGGTGACGATTTCAATGACTTTACAACGTGGCAGTTCGAGCGTTTTGATAAAGCCAGTTCTAAACTTTGTTCGGCTTATTCCCATCCTATTTTGAGACACATCTGCAATACGGCCGGAATTGAACGCTTCCCGCAATACCAGATGAATATGGTTCGGCTGGGAATCGGACTCTATGGTGTCAATCCCTATACCAATAAAATCATTCACAATGTTAGCACATTGCAGTCCACGATTCTGCAATTACGTGATGTACCTGCCGCCGATACGGTAGGTTACAGTCGCCGGGGTGTCTTAAATCGTGACAGCCGTATCGCTGCTGTCCCCATCGGTTATGCAGACGGGCTTAACCGTCGCCTAGGTCGCGGAAAGGGATACTGTCTTGTAAACGGGCACAAGGCTCCTTATGTCGGCAATATCTGTATGGACGTGTGCATGGTCGATGTTACCGATATCCCATGCCAAGAAGGTGACCCCGTAGTCATTTTTGGTGACGATTTACCGGTAACTGTTCTGTCCGATCTTCTCGAAACAATTCCTTATGAAGTGCTTACATCCGTCAGCACACGTGTCAAGCGTGTATATACACAAGAATAGACCGCTCAAGTTCGTGGAAGTATCAAGTATCGCTTATCTGAAAATTATAGTGTCAAACATTGCTCAAACAAAGGGCCGTAAAGGACAGTTTATGTGGCTCTAAAAATTTTTTATCTCCCACATAGTTTTTACGAAGTGGGATAGAGTGCGTGTTCAATGCGTTTTTGTTCATAATTAGTCCGTTTTTTACAGATAAATATTGCAGGTCGGCCTTTTTATGCGAATTTCCGCCTCTTTCGAGTGCCTCGTCGTGTTTTTTAACATGTAATACGAGGGGCGTATAAAATAAAATGCCTACATTTGCACGAATATATAATGGCGCTTGTCCACGGTGATAAATATAACCTGCGATTTACGCCTGAAGATGTTAAACGAATAAAAAACAATAATGATGAAATATCATTTACAAATGAATCTGAAACGAATAGGAGTGTTTGCCGTCTTGCTTATAGCAGTTATGGAAGCCAGCGCATCGCTGCACTTCGACCGTAAGGCAAAGTATCGTATAGAATGTAACCATGTGGCAGGCGGCATCGGCGTTGGTAGTGTGCACAACCAAAGCACTCCGGTTTTTTATGTTGTTGATGGTAAAAGTGAAGACGACTTGTTGTGGTATATTCTTGAGGTAAGCGAAGGCAAATACCTGCTCAAGAATGCCAAAACGGGTGAGTATATGACCTATGACGGTATCCGCGAGGGCCAAGACCGCCGTTATCTCACTGTAACCAAAGAAGTCAGAGGCGATTCCTCACTTTGGACCTTTGATAAATATGATGACAGCTACACTGTCTCATGTGTCCTCGACGTGGAACAACCTTCTTTTAACTTACGCACGTCTAGCAATGTTGTTGGTACGTATGGACACTCGACATCGCAGAATTCGTTGTTCAAATTCTATGATGAATCTGACAACCTCTATACACCTCAGGATGTAGCCCCATCTTTTGATTACGGAACCACACGTGATGGCTACTATTGGGAAAATACGGCCATTGATATGCCGGTTGTCTTTACGGAAAACCTGAATGACCCTGTTTATTATGTTATTAAAAACGTGCGTTCTGGGAAATACGTAAAGGTAGATCCCAATGACAAATGTCTGTCTCAAGTTGATGATGAGCCAACTGAATTCTACTTTGTAGAAGGTACGACTGGCGTAAATATATATACGAAAGAAAACATGTATTTATCGGGGCACATTACGGGTACAAGCCAGAAAAATATTGCTGCAGTTGATGGTGTGACGTCAAAGTCGGATCATTTGTGGGGATTTGACCACTTTGATGCCGACAATCCCGGATATGGTGTTCACGTAGTCTATGCTTCAGAAAACGGGAACGATAACCAGTGGTTCAATGCCGGCTCTACTTATTGGAATGACTATTACCAAAACTTCTTGTGTTATTTTGCAGAAGACGGTGGCTCTACATTTGTGTTCTATTCCAAAGATGTACGTCACAAAGACTATTTGGCACAACACGGTATTATATTATTTGAACCCGATACTACGGTTTCATACTCTAATTTCAGAGAAGCGCTTGACACCCTGCTGATAAATGGCAAGACACTTGTATATGACAACCTCTACGGGACATATATGCAAACGGCACCTTCAGATCTGCGCGGCGGTGAGCCATATCAAACAGAAGTACATTATACTGCGAGAGACAATAACTTCTTACCCGATTTGTATATCAATGGTACTCTCGTTAAAGACGGTGATGAATATACCTTCACCAAATTAGGAAACAACGAATCTTATGATTTGGAGTTGAAACAAGGAGATAAAGTGCTCGCTACCGATAAACTGACATTTACTTTCCTTCCTATTGTCGAAATCAACGGCACTTCTTTGAGTACAAGCTATCATCGTGGGAGCATTCGTGTGAATGATATAAACACAATTGCACCTGTTGACACCTTATACAATGCCAATTTACGCCATCGTGGCGCTACAGCGGCTGGTAAGCGGAAAAAGTCGTATGCAATCAAACTAAAGGATGCCAATTGGCAATCAATAGACCGGAAATTCTTAAATATGCGTGAAGACAACAACTGGATACTGGATGCTATGGCCGTTGATCCAGGACGTATGCGCAACAGGGTTTCGACGGATTTGTGGCTTGATTTCTCTACACCCCCTTATCAAAGTAAATATGAAAAGAAAGCGGTGAACGGAACCCATGGTCAGTTCGTCGAGGTGTTACTCAATGGAAACTACGCCGGAGTTTATTGCCTCACTGAAAAGGTTGACAGAAAACAGCTCAAACTAAAGAAAATTCATCCGGCACAAATTGAAACGCATCAAGATACTGTGAGAGGCACTCTCTATAAGTCTTCGTCGTGGACCTATTCAATTTTCCTCGGCCACAATTCTGACAGCCGGTATTACCCAATGACGAAAGCTTCTAACTATAGTAATTATAGTATGACTTGGGATGGCTGGGAAAATAAGTATCCTGATCTCGACGACGGCGAATCCATTGACTGGAAACCCCTATATGATGCTGTGAATATTTGTGCCGCTTCCAACAATAACGACTTTATATTTAATGTAGGTGCATACTATGATTTGCCTGTATTCATGGATTATTATCTTTTCCTTGAGTTAATTCTTGCCACAGACAACCATGGTAAAAACATGTACCTATATAATTACGACCAAACCCAATTTAAAAAGATAAGTCTTACTCCTTGGGATCTTGATGGCGTATTTGGTCGAAGATGGAATGGATCTATGAATATCACCAGCAATCCTGCTACTGATTGGATCACATTTATATGGTCGTATGAACATGGTGAGTATACCATATACAAACGTCTTAAAGAATTGGATTATGAGAATTGGAACCAAAGAGTAGCTGCGCGTTACCAGGCTTTACGTGACAGTAAGATTTTCAATGCTGGTAATCTTTTGAAACGGTTTACCGATTACAGAGACCTGTTAAAGGAAAGCGGTGCCGAAGATCGTGAAATTAAACGTTGGCAAGGAGCAGACGTGTACATGGATTTTGATTACGAAATGGATTATTTGAAAACGTGGATTGAAGGTCGTATTAAGTATCTTGACAAACAATACAACTATTCTGAACCTGTTGATCCGTATGATGGTATTAAAGACACTAAATATCTGGGTGCAACCGGCGGCAAAGGCTGCATATACTTCCATGTAATTGAGCCGATTGTTGTTAACGTGTATACCGTTTCTGGAGTAAAGGTTACATCACAGGAAGTATCAGGCAATATTTCAAAGATTGATGGATTACAACCTGGCATATATGTTGTAAATGGCAAAAAAATTGTAGTTAGATAGCCTGTCGTCAAATGAGCAATAAAAAGAAACAGCTTAGAAAGGATAAACAATCGTTATCGCCCAAGGTTTCTCCTATGAAGCCCAAACGGAAGTGGCCCCGTGTTCCTGCGGTAGCTCTTTTGTTTGTTGCCGTGTGGCTTATCTGTTGGTTAATATGGGGTGATGTCTTGTACATAGCTGAACAAAACAGTTATTTAGCCTTTGATGCTACCATTATGCAGAATGTATTAGACCTGAAATGGGCTCCATATTATATCATAGGCCGATTCCTGCTGCTTTCCTACCATTATCCTGTTTTCGGTAGCCTGCTTATGGCCTCGATTCTTACTGGTATTTCATGCTTGCTTAAATATCTGCTGCCTAAAAATAATTATATACAAGTCCTTGCTGTTCTTGTCCCCTTGGCTTATGTTTGTTTTATTGCTTACCGAGGATTTAATCTGTTCTATCAACGTGAACCCGGGACTATTTTTGCTTTTCCGTTTTCGGTTCTCCTTGTTCTTTCAGTCGTAGTCATACTCGTCAGGATTTTATCGAAACATCGGTTTTTCGAACTCCTTTCCAGGCGTGTTAACATAGCACAATGTCTTTCCATTATTGTAGTGTCCATGTTCATTGTCGGCTATTCCTATATGTATAGGGAAAACATGCGTGTCACAGCCAAACTTCAACGCCTGATGCAGGAAGAAGAGTGGGACGAGATGATAGATTTGGCTCTTACGTGCAAACAACCAGACCGTTCGGTTTGTTGTTATTATGCTATTGCCCTTTCACAGACCGACCAGCTCTCAAACCGATTGTTTGAAATAAAATTTCAATTCCCTAAAGCTCAACTCCGTAACAAAGAAGGCAAATATGATGTGGGGCTGGAATATTTTAATTATGACGGGGACTTTTATGCCGGGTTAATCAATTCAGCTTATCATGATTGTATGGAACGTTCCGTGTTGGACGGGCCATCTGTGATGAAATTCAAGCGAATGTTTCTCTGCTCACTCATAAACAGCGAATTCAAATTGGCGGAAAAATATATGCATCTCATAAAAAAGATGCCATTTGAATCAGCATTTGCTGAAAAATATGAGGCAATGATTACCGATCATGAGCTTATTCTGAAAGATCCAAGCCTTGTCAGAGTCGCTGAATGCGTTCCTTTGCAAGATTCATTTGAGCAGCAATACAACGCGCCCCTGTTTCTTGGTTACAACGTGGAGCTAACTTCCGGACGTCACATCAGAGCGCTTTATCACTCCCTTTCAGCATGTCTCTACTCAAAGAATATAGACCATTTCATGGAAAGAATGGAACCTTTGGCCGGCCAGACATTGCCCAGGCCTTTCGAAGACGCCTTGATAATTCATTCGCTAAAAGAAGAAGTAAACTCAGACCTTTATAAAATCACTCCGATGGCAATCAGTAGCCTGAAACAATTTTTATCAACGCTTGCGCCTTATCGTCTTGACGACAAAAAAGTGACCGCAGACAGGTTTAGAGAAAACTATTACGGATATTTCCCCCTCTATTATTATCTTGAGAATATCCCGGATGAGAATTACATACAGAATCAGCGAGAGAAAGGCCAGGTGAACTGATGAAAGCAAAACGATATCCCATTTATTTCGTTCTATGTCTGATATTGTCCGCCGCATGTGGGACTAAAGAATATCATATCCCTGACAATGCCGTCGCAATCAAGGAGAATGTAGATATTTTCCCTGATTACACCGATATCACCTTGCCTACCAACATTGCACCTCTCAACTTTATGGTGCGTTCAGCCGGAGAAAATTATGTGGCTGTTCTGAAATGCGACAAAAAACAGCTGATATCAGGTGCTGGAGAAGACGGTAAAATCCTGTTTAATCCCCATGAGTGGTCATCGTTCCTTTCTTTCTGTAAAGGAAAAGCAATAACAGTACAAATATATACCGAAAGGGGCGGTAAGTGGTACGTCTTTCCCAAATATACACTGTATGTAGCCGAAGAACCTATTGACAAATATCTTTCATACCGCCTTATAGAACCCGGTTACGAGCTTTACCGCCAAATTGGACTCTATCAAAGGAATCTTACAAACTTTGATGTTCAGACAATCTACGAAAACAATCGCGCATTCAACCGTCCTGAAAACCATTGTATCAACTGCCATAATTACCAAAACTATTCTACCCGGCGAATGCTCTTTCATGTGAGATCTGCTATGGGAGGTACGATTTTCGCAGAAGGAGGTAAAATAACAAAAATGAATATGAAGAATGACTCCATCCTTAGTTCTTCAGTATATCCTTCATGGCATCCTACCAAGAACTGGGTCGTTTTTTCCTCAAACCAAACCGGGCAGATTTTTCACATGCTTGACACCGATAAAATCGAAGTCCTCGATTACGGTTCCGACCTTATTTTTTACAATGTAGATACTCGAGAAATCAGTAATATACTTAAAACACCGGGAGATTTGGAAACATTCCCATGTTGGAGCCCTTCAGGTGACCGTATATTCTATTGCGTGGCCCATAGAGCCGATTTTCTTGAAAGTCCGGACTCTATTCATTCAAAATTAGCGGTGAATTCGACCGAGAAGTTCTTATATAACATCATGAGCATCCCATTTGATACGCTGACTATGACATTTGGAACGCCTCAAATGGAAGTTCCCTGTGTTGATGTGGGAAAAAGCGCCTCAGTTCCCCGAGTAAGCCCTGATGGACGCTATCTTCTGTTTACTTTAGGCAATTATGGCCAATTCCATATTTGGCATAAAAGTTCCGATCTCTATGTTAAGGATTTTCAAACGGGACATATTTATCCTTTGTCCGAAGCAAACAGCCGTAATGTCGATTCTTATCACTCTTGGAGCAGCAATGGCCGATGGATTGTCTTTAGTTCACGCCGCGACGACGGCTCTTTTACCCGTCCATATTTCACTTACTTCGACAAAAACGGTAAATCGAGAAAAGCATTTATGCTTCCGCAAGAAGATCCTGAGCAGAATATAATGCTATTTAAGAGTTATAATGTACCGGAATTGACCAAAGACGCCGTACCGTTTACTTACGAACAGTTTAAAGAGGCAATTTACAACCAAGAAGGCGATACGGTTACATATAAAGAATTACGCTAATTCTGATGTCAGATCCAATGTACCGTTGGTTCGTTTTTTACCGGGGCTCCATTCTATTAGAACGCACTACATCTGGGCTATACACTGTTCCGTTTGGTGAAGAACCGCCTGTTGACAGTGAAGAGCAGGCTATATCGGTCACCATGCCAGATAACTCTATGGCCCGGGCTCTTCTGTTGGACACTCCTTTGTCTGTTGCCAATTGTGAATACATTCCGCTTCGTGATAGCTATCAACTGCTCGACTATACGCTGTACCGTCAGGCAGGTAAGGCGGAGGAACTTTTACATTGGCACAGGCAGACCCGTTTTTGCGGGTGCTGCGGTGCACCTATGCAATTTCATACCGAAATCAGTAAACGTTGTACCAAATGCGGTGTTGAACAATGGCCACAACTCTCACCGGCAATCATTGTTTTGATTAGTCATGGCGAAGATATATTACTTGTTCAATCACTTGACTTCAAACGTAATTATTATGGACTCGTCGCTGGTTTTGTTGAAACAGGCGAATCTTTGGAAGAATGTGTCGTACGTGAAGTCCGGGAAGAAACAGGTCTGGAAATACAAAACTTACGTTACTTCAAGAGCCAGCCATGGCCGTATCCGATGGGATTAATGTTGGGATTTTTTGCGGAATATAAGTCTGGCAACCTAAAACTGCAGACATCTGAACTGAAATGCGGGGGATGGTTTCATAA
>Ga0256404_1006774_pt1 | contig 18654 bp, 14 predicted proteins | sample RumenRJG_01DNA_FD_185990 | JGI IMG/M metagenome (GOLD analysis project Ga0256404, IMG submission 185990) | Bovine rumen microbial communities from Lethbridge, Alberta, Canada - RJG_01 | ecosystem: Host-associated > Mammals > Digestive system > Stomach > Rumen | place: Canada: Alberta | collected...
GCGCGCGTTCGAGGCCGGGCTGAAAAAATCCTTGCCGACCGCGCTCCTCGCAGACGATGCGGCGATGAAAAACTTCTCCGTCCTCGAGGGCGTGACGGAGCCCGCGGCCTACGCCGTGACGGCGCTCCAGTCGTTCGGCCTCGAGCCGGAGGACGATGCGGCGACGTATTACGCCGTGTTCGACTTCGGCGGCGGCACGGCGGACTTCGACTACGGCGTCCTGCGCCCGTCCGAGCACGACCGCTATGACGACTGTCTCACGCATTTCGGCGCGAACGGCGACCGCACGCTCGGCGGTGAAAATCTCTTGCGCCTGCTCGCGTTCGCCATTTTCCGCGAAAACCGCGCGAAGCTTCTCGATCCCGAAGGCAAGGGCGCGGGCGCGAAAAAGATCACGTTCACGTACGCTTCAGAGCCCGAGGCGTTCCTCGGCAGCGAGGCGCTCATCCGCGACTCCCAAGAGGCGAAGCAGAATATGCACAACCTCATGGAGGCCGTGCGCGTCGTCTGGGAGCATCCCGAGAGCGAGGAGGCACAACGCATCCAGCAAAGCGCGCGCGTGACCGTGCCGCTGCTCTACCTCGACGACGGCACGCCCATCCGCGACGTCACGCTCTCGCTCACGAAAGCCGATGCCGCCTGTCGCGTCACGTCGGCGGGCGATGGGCGCATCGTCCGCGCCAGCAGCGCCGCGCGCGCGAATACGCTCGACCTCTCGACGCTCCTGCGCGAGCGCATCGCGCAAGGTGTGCGAAACTTTTTCTTCGCGATGCGGCAGGCGTTCGCGCAGGCACAAGGCCAGCAGGGCATCGCGCCGCTCGCCGAGATCGACACGCTCCACATCTTCCTCGCGGGTAACGCCTCGCGCTCGCCGCTCGTCCGCAAAGCGTTCGAATCGTATCTCACCGACGGCCAGGGGACGGAAGCGCTCCGGGCGCTGCTCGGCCTCACGGAAGACCAGCAGCCGCGCTTTGTGTTGCATCCGCCGCTCGGCACGCGCGAGGCAGAGGCGCAGATGGCGACCGTGAAGCGCTACGGCCCCGTCGCGCCGACGGCGAAGACGGGCGTCGCGTTCGGCCTGCTCGAATGCCGGCCCGGCGGCAGCGTCGAAGTCGTCGACCTCCTGCCCGACGGCGCGCAAGTGCCGTTCCAATACTACGTCGGCCGCCGCCGGCGCGGGCGCTTCCAGACGGTCATCGCGAAGGACACGCCGATGGATCGCTGGTACAAGTTCATCGACGCGGGCGACGTGTTCGACCTTTTCTACACGGACCAGCCCGAGGCCGCGACGAATACGGCTTCCGTCGAGCTCGCGAAGAAGCGGACGGTGACGCCGGCGTACCGCGACGCAGACGCTTTCATCTGGCTCCGCCCCGTCGACGCGCATACGCTCGAATACCGCATCGCGAAAGACGAAGCCGCGCTCGCGCAGCCGGATGAACGCATGGAAGAACCGATCCGCATCGTACTCGATTAAGGAAAGCAGGGAGGCTCATGAACTACGTAACCGATGGCGCGACGTACGAATGTACGGAAGGAAGCGCGTTTTGTGCGCAAGCACTTGGTACTCGGAGTAGTGGCGAGGGAAAGACATTACTGACAAAAAACGCGCAGCTTGTCATGAAAAATCCTGCGAAAAAATGCATGTTGTTGCCGCCGTTGCCGTCGGGTAACCCGCAACCGTGCCTCGTTCCGATGGTGATGGCGCAGCTTCCCGCGATTACATGGTCAGAACTCGACAAGAACACGGCTGGCGGTGCGAAGCTTTTGACGGATAGTTCTGCAAAGAAATGTCCGCTCACGCAAAGCCCTATCACGCTTAAGAAAAATCCGAACAAGCGCGTGCAGGACGGTGCGCCGTCCGTTTCGATCGCTGACATCGCATTCCCCGTGCTCGCGGCGGTCGCAGACGCGGTTCAGACAGCAACAGCGAAAAAATCTGCAACGGCGCCGCCGAAGGTGCAAACAAAAAACGAAGCGCAACCGTTAAAGAAAACCGAGAAAAAACAGGAAAAAGCCACGGCGACGGCGAAACAAGAAGCAGTTGCACCTGCGGCGAAAGCGGACGGCGGGAAGGTCTGGCAGAAAGGCCCGCTGTGCCCCGGTTGCTGGCGCAAGGCGGACGAAGAGCCCTGCGGCTACCCAACGGCCTCGTCGCAGGTGACGGAGAACAGCGCGCAGGAACTTCGCAAGGCCTATGAGCAATTCACCGACGCGGAAAAAGATGCGCATGACCACTACTATGACGAGCTCTTGCAGCGCTGGTCGTTCCTCGAGCAAGAGTTTGGCAAGCGCTGGAGCTATGCGGCGCATCACATCATTTCGGGCAACCAAGTCTTCGGCACGGTGCCGGAAATCGTGCAGCTGGCGCATTTTTATGCGTACGACATCAACAACGCGCACAACTGCATCTTCCTCGTCACGAAGCCGGAGGGACGGCTCGCGGAGGAAGACGTCTTGAAGCGGGCGACGGCCTACGAGGCGATGGGCTTGACGAAGATGCAGTGGCACGTCGGCGGCCATGCGTACAAGCTCGACCGCGACACGGACGCTTTGCGCGAGCGCATCCGCAAAAAGACGAAGCAAGAGCCCGTGCCGGGGCCGCTCAAGAATTACGTCAAGCTCGTGCAGGCGCAGCTTCTCGCGTTGCGCGACGGACTCGCAGCGCATGCCGTGTGCCGCAATTCCGACGCGCAGAAGCAGGCGTTTTTCACCGCGATGAACGACATCGCGGCGGCGACGAAGGCGAAGCTCGCCGCGTTCCGCGAGAGCCCGGAGAAGAGCTATCCGTATTACGTTTCGAAAGAAGCGTTTTACTACGCGTTCGCCCTGCCGCGCGCCGTGCGCCTCGGCGTATTGCGCGGGAGCGAGGACGGCAAGCGCGTCACCGTCACGACGTGCCGCGCGACGCGCTTCCAAGCGACGGAACGCGACGTGGACGGGCAGGCGCTCGAATACCAATGGAGTCCTGACGTGCAGGAGAAATCGCTGCCGCTGTCGGAGGCCGACCTGCGCGATGTCATCTGCTGCGTCGGGAACGCGCAGTCGTTCGTCGTCATCGACGGCGATGCGTTGCCGGATGAACTCCTCGACGCGCTCGAGATCACGGAGGCGAATGCCTGCGCACTGACGGATGACGCGCCGTGGCCGACCGCGACGCCGATGATGTTCCTCGCCTACGACGACGCGATCCTCGCGTGGCTGCGCGACCAGCCCGAGCACGTCTACGAGAGCCCGCGCCAAGTCGCCGTCCGCCGCATCCGCGCATGGGAAAGCAAAAAAGGAGGCGAAGCCCTTTGAGTGCATTTTACATCCTGTTCGCCGAGACGTGCGTCGAGGACTACGTCGCGCCGGGTGCGGAGATCGAGACAATCCGCGCCGCGTGCGCGGCGGACGCGTGGCAATTCCTCTCGCGCGAGCCGTTGCACGTGCCGCTCGCAGACGACAGCGGCACGCTGCTGCCGGATTTCCTCATGGCAGGGAACGGCGCAATCCCGCTCGCTTCGCCGCGCATGACAGAGACGTTTGCAGCCGCAGGGGTCAAGGATTACGACCTCTGGCGGCAGCCCGTCTACCTCGAAGATGCGGAGCTCGGCATCTCGGAGCGCTACGAGCTCATTTTGCCACCAGCCATCCAAGCGCTCGACATGGCGCGCAGCGCGCTCCAAGAACGCGCGTACGATGGCACGGTCATCCGCACGGCGACGGACATCGTCATCGACCCCGCCGCCATCGGCCGGCTCCAATATTTCCGCTTGCGCGATGTGACGAATACGGAGCTCATCATCACGGAGCATCTCAAAGAAGCACTCACAGCCGCAAGGCTTGAAAATGTTCATTTTTCTGCGCTGAAAGATCAGGAGGCATGATTCATGGAAGGAAATACGTACCGCACAATCGTCATCGAACAATTCAAGGATGACGAGGACACGCCGAACCTTGCGACGAAGCTGACCGGCGTGAACAACATCTCCCCAGAATTGTCGGACGATATTGCCAAAGAACTTACGGTGCACAGTTTTAAGGAATTTCTTGACAAATTCTTACCGGACATCTATGAAGTTCCCGTGTCGGATACGGAAATCCAGTATACGTTGACGCCGCCGAAGGGTAGGGGTCTCACGCCCATCAAAATCACGGAACATGCGTACTACCGCATGATTGAGCAGTGCTACAAGCAGAAAGGGAAGAGCGGGCAGTCCAACCTCCAGTTCGACGACAGGGCCATTCTCGAAATGCTGTTGCCGGAAGAAGAAATCAAAGAGACGCGGCGCCTGCGCAAGCTCCTCAAGGAAGATTTGCGGAAAATCCAGGAAGCGGAAACGACGGGCGAGTCCTCTGCGGTGTATGAAGACCGCTTGCAGGAAAGCATGGATAAGGTCAACCGCATGATCCATGGTTCCTCCGTCCTGAGGATGCTGCCGCTGGCCATCGACGATTCCGAACGGAAGATCCAGGCATACGACAGGCAGCTGGCGGCGGCCGAGGCATCACCTGACGGGAAAGCGCTTCCACCGGCCGGGGGCACGCTGGAATTTGATGCGGACGGGCGTATTGTCTTCCAAGAAATCGCACCGAGCGAGACGGTCGCGTCTCTCCCCGAGGCATCGCAGGGCATGACAGTCGCTGGCCTCATCGAATCAGATTATGAAAGCGAAGTGGGGGATGCGGGCAATCCGTATGCCAAGCAGCTGTTCCTCTCCGTGTACGCGCCAAAGGACATTCAGGTGGTACGCCAGGAGCTTGTGGATGTGCGCGAGATTGAGGATGCGAAGCAGGCAGAGACGCAGCAGTTGCACGCGTATCAAAACCTTTATCGGAATGCGAGGAAGTCCTTCATCGAACAGATGTCCGCCATCGTGAGCAAAATCCTCGGCATGAGAGTCCTGTTCGACCATGCGACGGTGAAGGGCGGCCTGAACGGTTATCTGTCCGACGGCATCCTCATCGCGAATTGCAAGGTGCGGGATCTGCTGGAGAATGACGGATTTCAAAAATATGCGGAATACATGGGGCGGGGTCAGGTCGCGAAGAACAAGATGTGGTTCGCCGTCATCCCGAATGTCCAAGACCAGTATTCGGCATCGGCGTCAGCAAACGCAGGAGCGCCGAAACGGAAATTCAACGTCAAGGCTTTCCTCCATGGCGGAAACGCTGCGCAGGCGAAGGAGGAAGCGCAAGAAGATTGCAGCGCGACGCTGGCAGAACTCCGGACAGCAATCGATATTCTCGGCTCTGCGAAAATCATGACGTTCTTCAGCTTCCACGGCAGCAACAAGAACGGCTTCGGGACGCTTACCGCGCAGTACATCTCGGATCGCAAAGAATGGTTCAAAGGCATGAAGGGCGCCGATCATGCGAGCTACGTGTATCCGAACTTCACCGTCGTGCGCGAGCGTACCGTCCCTTTGGCGACGAAGGAACAGCAGCGCCGTTTCCAGGCCATGGGATTCGATGATGACGGCATGAAGCTCCATGTGCCGGCCGTCTACATCGACGCGGCATATCCCGCGGCCGGCCTCATGATCGCGAGCCAGCAGCCGGATTGCCTGCGCGCGAAAGGGCTTTCCGTCGATCTCACGCTTCCCTGCGTCCGCGTGAATCCCGCGACGCCGGAACTGCGCCCGTATCTCATGACGAAATTCAATCGTGAGAACCTGCTCCAATGGAACGAGGACGTGCTCCGCGCCATCAAGGTGGACGGCTTCGGCTTCGTGTTCTCGAGCGACACGCTGCACGTCGACGGCAAGCGTCTGGAAAACACGTACGTGCTCTGCGCGGATACGCTCGCCACGGACGAAGAGGGACGTTACATCCCGATCGAGCACAAGATGCTCGAAGATTACGTGTGGTGCCTTTACAAAGGCTCGGATCAGACCGTGCGCGGGCTTGAGAACATGGCGAAGGAAAAGACCCGCGAATGGCATACGGCAGCCCGCCACCCGGAGAACGTGAACCTCATGCTCCGCAACGATGAAGAAAGCATCGTGTTCGAGCGCGAAGAAGGCGCCGCGCCGAAGATCCATATCAAGCTCGGCAAGGCGGATGTGTATGTGGACAACCTCGACGTTTCGGTCGAATGATGGAGGAATGAATCATGCAGCAATTCAAAGTGACGATCAAGAGCGACAAGGGCGATGAAATCGTGCTCGGCAATCTCGGCGAGGAGTCGAAAGACCGGGCCGCAAATGCCATCGCCGGAACGGTGACGGGCGTCGATGTCCGGTTTGACACGATCGATGAGAACGTGACGCAGAAGTCGCACGGCATGATCGCTCGCGTGACGGTGTACGGAAGAATCCTGAAAGAAAACCACAAGACGCTCAAGGAAGTCATGCAATGGGCGATTGACAACAAGGGGGACACGGAGTATCGCAATGTCCTCGTGGAGATGATCGTCAGCGCGGGAGAGGAAGCGTACGGCTACGAAATCCCCGATATGTTTGTCGTTGATTACGCGGAATCGTATCACGGCGAGGGCTCGGGAGACGGAAGCGTACAAAAATTGCCGGATACGTTTGAATTGAAATTGTCGCAGCGGGCGAATTATCTGAGCGAGATCAATCCGTTCTGAGCAAGTGAGGCGTCATCATGAAGATTCGCGGATGGGACAAGTTGCACGTCCCTTCGTTCCGCTTGGAAAAGCGCGCAGACGCGCACAGCCGCCTGACGTTTTGCGTGTCCGTGCTGCCGGACGAAGCGGATCGCTATGTCCATGAAGCAGGCAGTCATGTCCCCATCTGCGTGATGGACGACGAGCAAGACCGCGTCGTTTTCGTCGGAAAGATCGAGGCCGTCGAGCGCGCGTCGAGCGTGGCGGATTGCCAGCTCACCGTCGAGGCGACTGCCGCGACGCTCTCAGCTGACACTACCGTGCAGCGGCGCGTGTTCCAAGACCCGGAGAAGACGCTCGGCGATGTCTTGAGCGCGAAAGCGCTGGCGTCGCTCGACGAGGCGAAGGTGTCGATCGAATGCGCGTCTGGGGTGAAGGGGCGGAAGCTGCCGTACCTGCTCTTGCAGCAGGAGACGGATTTCGCATTTGCCTGCCGCCTCGCGGCGGCGGCCGGCGCGCACGTCTGGTGCGTCGATACGAACGAGCAGCACAGCAAGCTCTTCGTCGGCGCATCGCGGGACTTGCCGGAGCGGCGGATCGAGGAACGCGACTGCATCCGCTTGCGCGTCGCGCAGGGGACGGTGCCGCACGCGTCCGTCACGCTCGGCGCGTATGCGTATGAGCTTGGCCAACGCGTTGAGCTCTGCGGTCGCCACTATGTCATCGACCACGTCCTCGTCGAGCGCGTACACGGCAGCGACCGCGTGACGTACGACATGACGGGCATGACGAAAGCGGAGGACGGCGACCTCATCGTGTCGGCGCTCCATGCCGCGCGCCTCACGGGCAAGGTCGTGAACGCGAACGACCAGCTCCACGGCGGACGCGTGCTCGTCGATTTCAATGACAAGACCGAGGGCGTCACGGACGTCACGCCGGGCAAGCTCTGGCTGCCGTACCGGCCGCCGTATGCAGGGCAGCAGGGGGGCATCGTCTTTCTGCCGGAATCTGGTGATCTCATTGAGGCAATCGTCTCCGACCGCGATGCCTACGTCACGACGGAGCTGCGTGCGAAGCCGTTGCCGCAGGAATGTCAGGATCCGATTGTGAAATACATCGGCAATAACACGAAACAGCGTGTGTTCTGGCGGCCGAAGTCGCTCGAGCTCTGGTCGACGGACACGAACATCGTGCTCGACGACAAGAACATCGACATGACGGTCGGCAAGACGAATGGCGCGAAGATTCATGTGGATGAAAAAAACATCGTACTGACCGTCGGCAAGAACCGCATGACGCTCAACGAGCAGGGCATCCAGCTGCAGCGCGGCACGAGCGAAGTCGTGCTCAGCGACACGGGCACGTACCTGCGCCGCGACAGCCAGCAGATCGCGCTCGACCAGAACGTCCAGATCAAGAGCGGCGGCACGATCGACGCGAATGCCGGGGGCGCTGCGAACCTCCACGCCGGCGGCGCGCTGAAGCTCGACGCCTCGGGGACGGCCTCGCTGAACGGCTCGCACGTCGAGCTCGCCTGACAGGGGGAGGGCGTATGGAAGAAGATTGGAAGATGGACGCAGAAAAACTGCGGAATCTCTTGAAGGACAAGCAGCAGCGCGACGCGAAGGCTTTGCGCGGGCTCATCGAGACGGCAAAGGTGTCTGATACGGCGAAGCTGCTGCTCGGCATCGCCGCCGAGACGATCGAGCACGGCGCGCGCCTGACGGAGGAACGCCGCGAGCGGTTCGAGCAGGAGGAAGCGGCTGCCGCCGAGGATTGGAACGCGTCGTGGGATGTCACGACGCTCCTCGCGCCGCTCGCCGAGCGCGCGACGCTGGCGGCGGCCGGCTTTTATCCGATGGTGCGCGACGGTGCGCTGCCGCAGCGGCCGCTGTGCTTTCTGGCGACGGACTACGCGACGTCCCGCTCGCTTGCTTATGAAAAAACATTTGAAGGGCGGCGCGGCGAGAAAATCGTGCCGTACCGCCTGCGCTTCGCATCGCTGTTCATCGAGGCGGAGCATCGCTTGAGGGAGACGTCGGAACTCTATCATGTGACGCGTCCCGTGATTTTTTCCCCATGGGCGCGGCGCGCCGTGATGGTCGAGACGGAGGAAGCGGATGCTTCGGAAGAAACGGAGCCGCTCGATCTCTGCTTGGAGGCGAACGGCCTCGCTGGGATTCTGCGCGAAGGCCAGATGCTGTACTGGAATTTTGAGTGGCTTGTCCGCCAAGACGCAGATAACAGCGGCCGGAGTCCCGCGTTCGATGACGTTCATGGCGTTCGCACGTACCTGACGGAAGACCAAGGGACACGCGAGCGGCCGGAGCAGCGGGATTTCCTGTTGCCGGAGCAACTGACAGGCATCCGTTCCGTTGAAAAAGATTCGGAGGGGCATCAGATTGTCATAACGGGAACGAACGACTGGTACGAGGATTCGAGCGAGCGCTGCGAGCTTTTCCGCTGGTATCGCCCGGGCGCGGCGAGCGCTGTGACGTTCGCCAATGCGTTCGCCAAAGGACGCACGACGGCTTCGGGGATGCTCTGCACGCACGCGCAGCTTGATTATCTGTTGCAGCAATTGACGCAAGCGCCGTTTGCCGTCACGCAGGCCGAGGCGGACAAGCCCGCCGCCGTGCTGCTCCGCTACGAGCGGGGCATGGCGTACGATCGCGACCGGACGCAGGAGCTCTTCCGCCGCCGCGCGCGCGGCGGGCAGACGATCCGACTGACGTTTGCCTGCACGGACGCGGCGCAATCGATGTTCCTGACGGACTACGCGAATTTCGTCCTCGCGGCGCTCGAGCGCCGTGCGCCGTACATCACGTGGATCGCGCAAAGCGAGAGAGATGGAGAGGGGGCGACATGATGGCATGGCTTTGGAGCGGCGGCACGCCGGCGCTCAAAAAAACGTTCCGTGTCAACTGGCGCGACTCCGTCTGCCCAGCAGCCTTCGAGCTCGACAGCGAGACGGACGACGTGCGCACCATCAACCCGCTCGTGCGCTTCGCGGATCTCTTTTCGCTCGTGGCAAAACTGCAGGATGAAGTCCCGGAAGAGGAAGAACGCGAGCTCGAAAACGTGCTGTTGCATCTCCTCGCCTGCCTCGATCGCCAGAGCGGCATTGACCGCGCCGCCATCGCCATCGACGTGCGGCGCGAGGAACTGCTCGCGGGACGCTACGGCGCGCGCGCGCAATCATTATATACGGCACTCACGGACGACGAACAGGCGGAGGTCGCGCGGCTCCTCATGCGGCAGGAAGACGACGCGGCGGGGCGGCTGTATTACGACGAGGCCGTGGCGGCGCTCTTTCCCGATGTCCTGCCGTACTACGAGACGCAAGACGACGTGATTTTGCTGTATCTGCCGCGTGCGGAAAACGAGGCGGACAAGGGACGGCTCGAGCTTTTGGAACGGTTGTTCCTCGACCGCACCGCCGTCGTCCGCGTGTTCTGGGGTGTGCCGTTCGGCATCCTCGGCGAAGCGTGGATGACGAAGCTCGACCAGTTCCAGCTGTATTGAAAGAAAGGGGGATTCTCCATGGGGCAGGCGATCGGCATCGACCTCGGCACGACGACGACCATCGTGACGTACAAGAACCGCAAGGGCAAATGGAAGCAGCTGCGCATCCACGGCGACAGCGCCATCCCGTCCGTGCTCTATTTCCGCAAGCGTGGTGATGAGGACTATTGCATCGGGCGCGAGGCGTTGCAACTGCAGGCGCAGAATCCGCATGCGGCCGTCGCGGAATTCAAACGTCACCTCGGCGACCGGGACTATCTCTACGAGGTCACGGCGGAGGACGGAACGACGTTCTCCCTGCGTCCGCGCAAGGCGGCCATCCTCTTTCTGCAGAAAGTTCTCGACGAGGCGGAGAACACGCTGCTGCGCGAATTCGCTGGCGACGGCACGGTGGAAGACGCTGTATTGACCGTCCCCGCGAAGTTCAATCTCGCGCAGAAGAAAGAGACGCGTATCGCGGCGAGCGACAGCGGCCTTGCGGATGTGAAGCTCACGGCGGAGCCGACGGCAGCGGCGGTCGCGGCAGCGGAAGAGGGTGACCTTGCCGATGGGGAAAGCGTGCTCGTCTATGATTTCGGCGGCGGCACGTTCGACGTGTCCGTCATCCAGCGGCAGAAAGGTGCGTTCCATGAAGTCGCGACGAACGGCCTCGCAAAGCTCGGCGGCAGCGACCTCACGCGCCACCTCATGGAGCAGCTGGCTTTTCAGGCCGAAGCGGACTACGGCGTGACGATCCCCGTGGAGGACGGCGACGAGAACGCGCCGGACGAAAACGAAATGTCGCTCCTCGACTGGAAACGGAACCTGCAATATCTCCGCGAGGCGGCCGAGCAGACGAAAATCGCACTGTCCGACCCCGACAACGACCCGTGTCCCGTCACGTGCCAGCTCATGATCCACGGGCAGCTTGAGATCCTTCAGACGACGGTCACACGTGCGGAATTTGAAAATGCCATCCGCAAGGAAATCGAGCGGACAATGGACATCACGCGTGCGACGATCCAAGAGGCGCACGAGCGCGGCATCGATCACATCGACCGCTTCGTGCTCGCTGGTGGCAGCAGTTCCATTCCGCTCATCCACGAGATGATTGAGAGCGAGCTCCAGCAGCAGGAGTGTTCCGATAGCGACGAGGCGAAGACGCTCATCTCGAAGGGCGCGGCGATGCTCGCGAACGAGGCAGAGCTCTCGACGGAAGCCATCACGAACGTGCAGTATGGTGTCGTGTCAGCCGAGGGCATGATGCTACAGAAATTCCAGCCCATCATCCGTGAGAACCAGCCGCTGCCGTGCTCTGGCACGAAGACGTTTTACCTCGCACGTGATGGGCAACAGGCGCTCGACATCGAATACTACGAGCGCGACATCAAGAACTCGCCGCGCGCGATGAATCTCATCGAGACCATCCACATTGGCAACCTGCCGGAGGGGCTGAAAAAAGCGGACACGCAGATCGCCGTGACATTTACCGTACTGCTCGACGGCGTAAACATCGACGTGCACGTACAGGATGCGGCCGGCAACGAGATCCAAACGAAGAATCTCAAGATTGAAAAAGGCAGCGATTTATGGAGTGATGAAGATGCAAGCGACTGACAGAAGCGCGCTCGTCAAAGAAGCGAAGGATTGGCTCGCGGAGCGCGACCTCCTCGTACGCACGCATTGGCGTTCCATCTATGATATCTTGGGCATCCGTGCGGAGCGCAGGACGGACGCGCCGCCGACGAAAGCGCGCGTGATGTTCCGTCCGCCGCAGACATCGCAGCCGCAACGGATGGAACGGCCGCAGCGCATCCCGCCGTGGGCGCAGCAGGTCACGCTCAAAAAAGCGGTCATTCCCGCGCCAGTGCCAGAACCGGCATCGCCGCCCCGCGTCCCGCTCTGGGACGATGCGACGTGGCATACGTACCAGCAAAAGATGCTCGCCATCGACAAGGTCGCGAACGCTTTGGCGCTCGCCGCGCAAAACCGTTTCCTTCGCTCCGGCCAGCGGAATGCAGCGGCTATCTATCATGAGCAGCTGCTCACCGCGCGGACGAGATTCGCGCAGCTTACGGGGCCGGAGGATGGCATCTGGGATGAGGACGCGATTGGCGACATCCTCGGCGTCCTTTGCAACTGCGTGAAAACCAGCATCCGTCCCATGCTCGAAGGTGGCAGCGGCGATATCGTGGCGGGTTCCGAGACCGGTCGCTTCTATGCAGCATTCACGTCCTGCGTCGCGGCGTATCTGGAGTCGCTCGGATTTTTCGCCGTCGGCGTGCAGCCGGGCGACCAGACAGAGCCATGCGCGAAATACTTCGAGCCGTTCCTGCCCGGCGAGCATGCGACGAGCCCCGCGCAGCGCGGCTGCATCTACAAGGTTTTCGTACAACCATACCGTGCCTATTACGGCGCACAGGGGCAAGAGGAACTGTCGGAAATCTGGGTCAACGGACGAGCCGCCGTGTATCAACTGTGAGGAGGCGCAGACATGAGTCTTCTGGATTTTTTCTTTGACATCGAGCAGCGAGTGGCTGCATCGGAGACGCTGAAAACGCTGCGAGCAGATCTGAAAACGTTGCGGGCGCAACTGGACGAGGAACAGAACGCGCGGCAATCGCTCGAGCGGGAGCTCGCCAAAGAGCAGAACGCCCGTGCGCAGGTGGAACGCTTGCTGTCCGAAGAAGAACAAGCGCGGAAAACGCTCGAAGGAGAGCTGTCGGAAGAACGTCAGGCGCGAGAAGCCTTGGCAGGACGTCTCGATTCGTTGCAACAACAAGAATCGGCGCTGACGCAAGCGCTGGAGGACGAGCGGAAAGAACGCCAGGCGTTCGCGGATAGGATGGACGAACGCCTGAAGAAATTGGAGCAAAAGGAAGAGGATGAAGTACCGCCTCCCCCGCCACATCCGCCAATCCTTCCCGGCATCGAGGCGTTTATCCTGCCGGACGACGAGACGGTGCTGTTCCCGCAGAGCGAGGAGCGCGTGCGCCGCGCCATGGCGGAGACGCTCGACCTCGCGGCGCCGCGCGCGTCCCTCGGCGGATCGAAAGCCGCCATTCTGCAGGGCATCGTCGACGAATACGAAACGCACTTGCGCAAGGCGTATGAAAAACTCGAACGCCGTTGGGATGACATCGATGACGACGAGCGCTCGCAGGAAGTCACAGAAGCCTTTTTCTCCGTACTGTCGGATCGCCTGCTCAAACCGTTCTGCGCCGCGCTTTATCATGGCATGGAAAAAGAGCCGGAGGCGTACGCGCAGATGATCGCCGCGTGGAACGCCTATCTCTCGCGTTGCCATGTCAGCACGGTGTCGTTGCGTGTCGGCGAAAAACTTTCGGACGTCTCAAAGCGTTGCAATGTCAATGTCCTGCCTGACCATACGGACGACGCAGCGCTCTACGGCACGCTCAAAGAGATTGACCGCCTGCCGTACTGCCTGCATTATCTCGAGGATGACACGCACGAATCCCTCGAACTCCCCGGCAGCGCTGTCGTCTGGGCGAAGAGGTGAGCGCGATGGCAGAGCCGTATGTGGTCGGCATCGATTTTGGTGCTGTGAACATCAAGGCGTGCGCGTGGGACGGGCGCAAGTACCGCATGATTGCTTTGGATTCCCATGACACAGAAAGCGTCGCGACGGAAAATGTCATTTTGTACAAGATGGCGAACGGCGTGCCAGATCCGCGCATCGGTATGTCCGCTCGGCAGGGGCGCTACGAGGACGGCGTGGACGCGCAGGATTTCGTGCGCGACATCAAGCGCAAGCTGGAGCAACGTGCGTGGACGCAAGAAATTCCCTGCCTCGGCAAAGAGCTCAGCGCCGAAGAGGTCGCGACGGACATCCTGCGCCTCGTCTACCGCCGCGTGGCGCGGAAGCTCCGAAAGAGCGCGGTGGACGAGGCGGCGACGATTCCTGCCGCTATCACGGTGCCCGTCGGATTTTCCGCTGTGCAGCGCGCGCGCATCCGGCGGGCCGCGCAAACAGTTGGCTTCGACGTTCAGCATGTATTGACGGAACCATTCGCCGCCTTGTTCTCGCAAAAGAAGCTCATCCAGACGGCTGAACGGCAGAACGTCTTCGTCTTTGACTTTGGTGGCTCGACGCTCGACATCAGCCTGCTGACGGTCTGGAACGAAGGGGATACGCTGCACGTCGAGGAAGCGGGCTCGATGGGGCTCCACGTCGGCGGCCTTGACATCGACCAGTGGATTGCAGATGAAATTTTGCGCCCGCAGTATGAGGTGTGGGAAGCAGCGCACCCGGCAGAGCACAGTGACCTCGACCGCGCCCGCGTCGCGCGTGGCATCCTCGAAGCGGCGGAAGACCTCAAGAAGCGGCTGTTCCTTGCGGACAGCGAAGATGATGACGAACAGGTGACGCATCCGATGCCCGTCGCGTCCGGCGACTTCGTAACGCTCACGCTGCGTCGCGGAGATGTGATCGAGATGTTCGAGCGCCATCAGCTGCGCGAGACAATCACGGAACGCCTTGATGCGCTGTTTGACGGAACGGACGGCCTGCGCCCGCAGGATGTTGACCGCGTCTGCGTCTTCGGTGGGACGATGCACATCCGTTATTTCCTTGCAATTTTGGAGGACTATTTCCCCGAGGGCACGTTCGACCCCGATGATGTTGAGACGGACGAAGATACCATCTACACGTCCGTGGCGGATGGCGCGGCGCACTTCCTCGCGCGTGCGCAGTCGGGCAAACCGTCTGAAATCGAAAATTATCTGCCGTATCGTTTCGGCTTTTATCGCGGCCGACGCTTCCGCGCGTTCGGCCTGCGCAGCCACCAGTGGTCGCGGAGGGAACGCATTCTGCCCGGCGACCTCGACAGCGGACGCCTGCCCGTTTACCAGAAATTCTGGGAGGATGAACCCGTGTATGTGGGCTTCGTCCCCGTCGGGCAGTACACATTCGAGGGCGATGCGGTGTTGCGGCTTGCCGTCGGCGACGACGAGGCCGTGCGCTACGAGCTCACGGACGTCGTGGATGACAGCACCAGCGGCGACCTGCTGGACAGCTGGGAGGGTGACGTCGTGATGGAACAGGAGGAGTAAGATGGACGAAAGAAAAGAACTCGCCGAGCGCTTGCACCGTACCGGCGAATCGTTGCTTGGGCAGCTGGAGGAAGAGCTCGGCGTGATGGACGAGGAGCTCGCGTCGGCAAATGCGGCCGTTGCCGCGAAAGAGTCCGCGCTCGCCGAAGCGAAAGAAGCAAACAGCCAGCTCGTAACCCGTCTGCAGAATGTCCGGACGACGCTCCTCCGTCTGGCGGGCAGCATCCAGGAAGGGGTGTGACCATGTCGAAAGAACGGAAAAAACAACTCATCGCCGACCTGCGCGGCGTGCTCGGCTATCTCTATCGCATGACCGTTGAGCAGCAACAGGAAAACGATGGCCTGCGTGAGCAAATCGCACAACTGCAGGAATCCGTGCGTACGGAAAAGGCGAAAACGGAAGAGGCCCGGGAAACGTACGAGCAGCGCCTCGAAGGTCTCCAACAGGAATACCAGCACCGTCTCGATGAGAAACACCGCGCCATGACGGAGCGCAGTGCGAGCCTCGACCAAAGCATCGAACAAGTCGCGAGCTTGCGCAGCGAACTGGCATCGCGCCTCGCTCTTGCCGAGCAACAGGAGCGCAAAAACAAGGAACGGTGGCGAATGGCGAACGAAGATCTCCGGACGGCGCAGCAAGCGCTGAAGGGTGAGCGTACGGACTTCGAGAAGGAACGTGACGACTGGCGCATGAAGAAGCAGGGCATCAAGGAAAAGGCAGAGCTCTACGAAGAAAAATGCAAGGAGCTGCGGAAGAAGGAGATCGAGATCCAGTCGCTGAACGAGACAATCCAGCAGAAGGATGATGAGATTGCCAAGAAAGCTACACGCATCAGTGAATTGAAGGAAGAGAACCGGCAACTCCGTGCGAAACGCCACGAGAATTGACAGCCTGCAAAGCGCAGGAAAAGCGAGGGACGGATATGACAGAAGCGACAGAAGCAATCACGGTCGGCATCGACCTCGGAACGACGAACACGCTCGCGTGCGTCTGGACGAACGGAAAGCCGAAAATCATCCCCATCGATGGTAAGAAGATGCTGCCATCGGCTGTTTATGTGCGGGAGGACGGCTCGGTCATCGTCGGCTATACGGCATTGAATCTCGGCATCGCCGACCCGTACAACCTCATCCGCTCGGCAAAGACGTATATGGCGACCGACAAGGAATGGCATTGCCACGGCCGGACATTCACGCCGACGGATGTCGCCACGGAAGTGCTCAAAAAAGTGCGTGCGGACATCGAAACGTGGATGAAGAAAAAGAAATATCCTCCCGGCCTTCCCATCCACGCGCTCATCACCGTCCCGGCGGATTTCAACGGCCGGCAGAAAGAAGAGACGCGCCTCGCAGGCAAACGCGCGGGCTTCGTCGTGAGCGGCATCGTCACGGAGCCGATGGCGGCCGCACTCTATTCCGCGCAGGATGAATACGAGGAGGACGAGGAGAGCGCAGAGGCGCACAAGCGCGTCCTAGTCGTCGACCTCGGCGGTGGCACGCTCGATCTCAGCGTCCTCGATGCCGATCCCGCCAGCCACGAATATCATGCCGTGGATACGGAGGGGGACAAGCATCTCGGCGGCGATGATTTCGACGACTGTCTTTTCACGGCACTATGCGATCAGGTGAAATCGGACATGGGCTGCGATCTTTCAGATTTCGCGACCTCCGGTCTTCCAGAAGCTGTATTCCATCAAGTGCGCCACCGCCTGCGCGAGGCGGCCGTGCGGGCAAAGGAAGACCTCAGCACGCCGGACGCGCAGGGCAAGCGCATCGCCCTCTCGGATCTCATGGATTATCGCGGCAAACGTTATGATTTCGAGACGTTCCTCACGCGCGAAGAATTCGAGACCATCTGCCAGAAGCTCTTTGACAAGGTCACGCATCGCTTGGAGCACTTCCTCGCGCAAGGCGAGAAGAACGGCACGTTCTTGCCCTCGGAGATTGACCATGTCATCCTCGCCGGAGGCAGCTGCAATATGCTGAAGATCCAGGAGGATGTCGAGCGCATCACCGGCTGCCCCGTGAACATGGAGCGGGAGCTCGACAAGCTCGTTGTCTACGGTGCCAGCTTGATCGCGCACTCGTGGACAGGAATTGATGCGACGCGGCCGTTCCATGACAACATCTCGCACTCGCTCGGCGTATCGATTATGGAAAACGGGAAAGAAATCCTTTCAAAAATCATCAAGAAGAACGAGGAATTCCCCACGTCGAAGACGATGCGCTATCGGACGGAATATGCCGGCCAGACGGAAGCCATCATCAAGATTTATGAGGCCGGCCCGGATGCTGAAGATATTGAGGACATCGCAGCGCATGATTTTTACGATGGATTCGTGCTCAAAGGCCTCCAGCCGGACGAGGACGGGAAGCCGTCCATTGACATCACGTTCTCGTACGACGCGAGCGGTTGCCTGACCGTCGAGGCTGTGGACATCAAGACGGGCAAGTCGAAAGTGCTCACCATCGAAGGTGGTGCCAAGAAACGCTCGGCGAAGGAAGGTGCGGAACGATCGCAACGCCCGGTGGACTTCGTGCTGATGATGGACGCATCTGGCTCGATGATCAGTTGCAACAGGATGCCGGAAGCCAAGGTGGCCAGCCACTACCTCGTTGACGAACTCATCGACTTCCGTGTGCACCGCATGGGGCTTGTTGCCATCGATAGTTGCGCGAAATCCATCGTTACGCTCACGAACGACAAAAAGCGCTTGAAACGAGGGATCGATTCGCTCACGCCCGGCGGCAGCACGAATGTCGTCGATGCATTGCAGCACATGAATCGTATGTTCGATCCGAACGATGACCGCAAGCACGTCGGTATCCTCGTCTCGGATGGAGACCCTGACGATCGGAAGGGGACAGAAGCCCTTGCACGTTCGTTGCGTAGTGACGGCATCCGCCTGATTTTCATCGGCGTGGGGTCGAATATTCATGAGCTCAATGTGGCAGAACCGGAGGATACCTATACCATCGAGAATATGCATGATCTTTCCGAGACGTTGAGCACGGTCATTCCGGGCATCACGAAATCCTGAGAAAGCGAGGATACGATATGAGAAGAAACAACCGCAACACAGAGAAAAAGACATTCACGTCGTCAGTAGATACGTTCTTTCCAACGCGGGTAGGAGAAACGATCCAGCAAATGTTCGGACAGAAGGATGATTCAACGGAAGCGCCGGAGACGAGCGACGTCGGCATCGTGTCGCTCGATGCGTTTTACGCTAATCCGCCTGAAAAAAAGATTCCGCTCAGCGTGACGACGTTCACGAATTGGGCTGCTGCGTTTGACATCGAATTGTCTGCAGATCCGCAAACGACGGATGATATGGTGGCAGCGATAAAAAGTCTTTCCGGCAACGAGCAAAAGGAATTCGTCAAGGAATTGCTACGGGATGCCGGCGTCGACATCGACGGCCCGAAGGGGAAGGAAGCGCTGTTTCTCCAGCATATCCGTCCGAAGCAGCCCATCGTAGGCGGCAAACGCGTCCCGGATGATCCTATCGACTGCTTCCTGC
>Ga0256404_1006776_pt1 | contig 18652 bp, 17 predicted proteins | sample RumenRJG_01DNA_FD_185990 | JGI IMG/M metagenome (GOLD analysis project Ga0256404, IMG submission 185990) | Bovine rumen microbial communities from Lethbridge, Alberta, Canada - RJG_01 | ecosystem: Host-associated > Mammals > Digestive system > Stomach > Rumen | place: Canada: Alberta | collected...
CCTTAAGCACCTTGATGATTTGCTCTTCTGTGAAACGATTTTTCATGGCCTTTAATCCCCCTTTGTGGTAATTATACCACAGCCAGACTAAAGTTCAGAGTGGTTCAGTTTTTGGGGAGCAGGTCAGTATCACTCTCCAAAATTTACAGCTAAACTTATTAAAAATCACCTTGACCGTAAACCTAACATTAGCTTTTAGGATAAAAAACATACTTCGCTGGTGACTTCTCTATCAACGAAGAAATCAAGAAAATTAATAGCATTGCTAATATAAACTCAAGCAAAACCTCTATTGTACTAAATGTATGCAACCCAATGTTAAGCAAAAATTTCCTACAAATTTTTAATACGGGATGATTAAAACACACATAAACTATAGATATCTCTCCTATCCTAACTAAAAAATTTATTAAAAATGTTTTGAAGTTAGAAGATCCTTCCATATCATTCTCATTCACTGCCAATTGAGCAATTAAAAATAATGCTAAAATATAAACCACAGCGTTGAGATAAGCTAAAGGGAAAAATCCAAAAGTGCCAACACGGATATTTACCGAACCATTATTCATTATCAACAAGCCAAACAACGTCATTATTATAATAATCATCATCATTACAAAATTACGATTTTTATTTTGCAAGCAATTATTTATGTGAGTCTCACCTGCCATCCTGTAAAAATGACCTAATGCAAAAAATCCCAAGACCGACATAGCTGAATTAAGCCCCCATGGCAAGTAATGAAAAAATTTATTCCAAACACAACCTGTTATGGTTATTAAAATAATACATATAGTTTTTACTAAACTTTCTTTCATAAAAATATCAATAAAAGCATATAATATAGTTACCCATAATAACGCAGGAAGAAACCATAGAGCAGATTCAATGGGCAGATTGTGAGTTGTAGAAATATATACTGCTTTTAATCCATTTAACAACGCAATTTTTCCCTGAACATAACCAACAATCAAACAATATACAGTACCAACCAAAAAGTACGGAATTAATAATGATTTTCTTTTTTTTGAAACGAATCTGCTCAAATTTTCCGGTTTCCTATACAAATAACCTGAAATGAAAAAAACAAAGGCATATGAAAGGCATATATAAATTTATTGAACAAAAGATTAAAGTGCATATGTCCAAGCACCATAACGATAATGCCAAACCCTTTTAAAACATCAATAAAGAGTATTCTGTTTTTTTGCATATTATGGCACCAATTAACGTTTATTTCACAAAATCGGGATGTTCATCTAAAATTCCTTTAATTACACCTGTTAATTTAGTACTACTTATACCGTCTGTATGAGGTAAATAAACGATTTCCACTCCAAGCGGCTTAAATTGTTCTTCAAATTTTTTCCATTGAGGGGTCCCTTCCCAATCCGAACCCACAAACATTTTATTAAAGTGATATCTATCCCATGCAGCAAGTTTGTTCTTATCCGGCTGTGGAACAACCTGATCAACATATCGAATAGCTGCAACAATTTGCGCCCGCTCCTCATAGGGGATTACCGGTGTTTTATTCTTTTCCCGTTGTACCAAATCATCTGTACTTACACCTACAATCAAATAGTCACATTGCTCTTTTGCTCTGCGTATTACATTCAAATGCCCTATATGAAACATATCATACACGCCGGTAGTATAACCTATAATCATAATTATAATTTCCTCCGTTCCTTTCCTTTTTATAATTATCTACAAAATTATAAAGCAACTATAAAATAAACATTTAACTCCAATTTCTTTTTTCAATAACCTTCTTATAATGTTCGTCTATAGCATGGCAAACAGCCTCAGCAGCATGTCCCGTTTCATGAACACTAAAATAATCCATCAGCCTATCACAGTTTTTAGCAAAATCTTCATCAGACATAGTATCAATATAATAATTCAATTCCTCCTGATTTTTAGCAATTAAAAAACCCATCTCGTTATAGTCAACATGAAACCCTCTATCTTCATTCATATACTGAGTTATATCAAATTGAGCCAAAATAAGCGGTTTTTTACGAAGAATAAAATCACCAGAACTGGAAGAATAATCAGTAATAAAAGCATCTGCTATCATTAATAAATCAGCCATATCAGGATATCCTGATACATCAATTATGTTAGCACCTATTCCAACTTCTAAACCTCCGGATTTTGGATGCGCCCGTGCTAAGCATATCCATTCGTGCCCATCACGTCCTTTAAAATGATTCAAAGTTTCATGCAAATTAACATCTGTCTTAAACAATTTGCTGTGTTGCCGAAAAGTAGGAGCATAAAGTAGTATCTTTTGCCCTTCTTTAACACCAATCTTCAAACGAATCCTTTCAGGATCGACAGGCATAATAAGACAGTCATTACGCGGACACCCTTCCTTTAAAGTTTTGCCATGATAATGAAAGGCATCACTAATTCTCTTTACAGCATAATCTGATCCAATTACAAAAATATCAGTCAAGAATTCATCCATTACTGGGAACGGTCTTTTTCCGTCTTTCCATGCTTCATATAGAATTTTTTTTACACCTCTGTCACCATGCCATGTTTGAATAAATAATTGATTTTTTGGCTTTACCAAATCAACCGTCATTGCTTCATTCCTTACATAAGCTATAGCAGTCGCCCTCTGCTTCCTATATTCCCACGACTTAATTGGAATAACTTTGACATAATCTGGAATTAAATTATCTTTCTCTGTCCACCCCTCTTTCATTCCCCACACCAATTCATAATCCGGATATAATTCATGCATTTTCTCAGATATTGCACGAGGATTACAGGAATAGTGTATTCCGTGGTTGCTTTCAAAAACAATCTTCTTTTGAACGGTTCCAGTCATACCAGCGATAACATTTAAGCTTTTATTTAACACAAATTTTATTTTTCTTAAATCAAACATTTATTCCACCGCATCCTTCCGCAACAAGTAATATAACACAACTTAGACATTCCGTTTTAATATAGATGCAATCAAATTTCGTAGCAGATTTACCCGCTCTTTATGCTTTAATAAAATAACAAAATAAATATATAAAAACACTACCATAAGCTTAAATAAAAAATTATAAATATTAAAACTATGACTGAATTTCAGGTAAGAAAAAGAAAGGCCAATCACCATAAAGAGTGTTATTGTCGAAAAATTAAAGACAAAATCTTTTAACCTTAAACCTACATCAGCAAACCTTTTACTTATAATAACAACAATCCCTACCCGAATCACCATAGATAACGCATCAGCTAACAATGAACCCAAAACGCCCCAAACGGGCACCATGAAAAACGTAAAAAAAACATTAAGAATACTACTTGACAGCGTGGCAGTAAACAAATATTGGGATGCTTTTTTAAAGTAAAATAGGATGGCCACATAAAAATAATACATTGTCTTAATAGCATACACAAACACGATGAACGGAACGAATTTCCATGCGTCAACATAACGTTGGTTTATAAACAACACAATACAGTCGTGGGAAAACAGCGCCAATACAAGAAAAAACAACCCAATGCAGGATGTTAGTAACTGTACAGTAGCACGTATTCTCTTTTTGGCATCTTTGTCATTGTCATGCATCACTTGATAAAACCATGGGCTATATGCTTTGCTTACATAAACCTGAATAGTATCTGCAAGATGCCCAAACTTATTTGCCACAGAATATAATCCCAAACTACTTAAAGATACAACATCCCCTATTAAAATTTTAGAAACCATCATAGCAATATTCGTTGACAAATTATGCGGCATGATTGGGATAGAATACTTTAATGCTTTCTTCAATAAATCAAAATCAAGACAGTAATGTATCTGCCTATTTTTCAATAATTGCACAGTAAAGTATAATGCATAACAAAAATGAGAAATACAACTTGAAAGAATGACACCAAGAGCGCCAAGTTCAAATATACAAACAAATATAATTGTAAATATGCTTGTTATCAAAAAAAAGCTTACGCTTAAGGCCGAACTCTTTTTTGCTTTCTGCTGACTCCGCAATATACTGTCATAAATTCTTTGCTGACAATTAAATATCAGCGAAACAATAACAACAAAAATAATGGGAAAATAAGGTATTCCAGCAAAAAACACCTTTGAAACAGTATCACGTAAAACTGTAAAAAGAATACCAAAAACAACACTTGAAATAAACACTGAAGTGCTAATTGTACCGTAAAACCGTTTTAACTTTTCTGGATTATCCTGCAACTCAACATAAAAGCGCATGACAGCAGAAAAAAGCGAAAACGATACAATATAAATTGCAGTACTTGCAAATGAACCAGCAAGACTTTGAATACCATAATCTTCCTTTGTTAAATATGCCGTGTACAAAGGCAGAAGAAAAAAGCTAAAACACCGCAATAATAAGCCACTGCCAATATATAAAATTGAGTTAAGTAAAACACGTTTAGTGCTATTGGGAGAAGTCATTAAAAATTATAAACCTTCCTAAATTGAAGCCATACCTTTAATAAAATCAAACAACACCAGGATGTAGTTTGACGTTAAAGTACCAAACATCCAACCTGTTAAATTAGTAAGACCTAAAGACAATCTGATTTGAAATAATAACATTGCCGGTCCTATTAAAATGCTTGCAACAAGCAACAGTTTGGGAATAAAGCTAAACCGACCATAATTGCGCAATAACGGAATAAAAAGAATACCGATTGCAACGTATAAAGTCGCTGCAAAGCGCCAGTAGTTAGGTATCATCATAAAAAAATGGAATGAAATGGTGGTCATGGCAATGAAACTTACAAATACGTATAAGCTTTTGCTATCATAAAAAAAGGTTGATTTGGAACGAATCACATACCATACTATTAATACTGCCAGAACGGCACCAATTACCATAAGGGTACGAGTGCTAAAGATACTCTGACGCAAATATTTAACCGCACCAACATGTGTAGTTGAAGTTAAATAAAAATTCAATTTCCGTATAGCTGTCTGAATGGCGTTACCTAAAGCACCACCAAAAGAAAATAGACTTCTCAATTCATATATATTAAATACAATCGTAGCAAACAAGGCCTGCCCTAGTACAAATTCTTCAAAATACTTTTCACCCAAAATACAAACGATTCGGAAAACAATAAGAATAGCAACAGATAAATGCATCAATGTTCCAAAAATATAACAAAACCACACAAACAGAGATCTTTTACCTTTTGCCAAGTCCAAATAAACCGCCAATAACACGATAGACAAACCAAATACGTTACGGACATTGCAAATGATACTGTGATATGGAAGTATGACTAACTGAAGTAAAAACACTATAAATATATATTTTTTAGCATTATATCGCTCCGCAGTATCACAAGTAATATACCCAGCAATAGAATAAACTGTTGCAGTTGATATGGCCGGCACCATATGGATCATATGCAAACTTCCAAAAATCCAAAAAAACAAGTTCTGTGCTATAAGCCCGCGGCCGCCATATGTCAATGCTTCTTCAAACGGAAGCAACGCAATGTATTCAATCTGAGGAAAATAACGAATCAAATCCTCGTTAGACGATGGATCTGGTGTATAGGCATACGCTCCCATAAATACAAAATTAATGCACATGGGAAGATACCTGCGCCAATTCGATGGGTTTCTATATAAGCCAACTAACCCGATTATTAAAGATAATAATGGGAAAGCATACAAAACCAATAATAATAATAAGGACACTATTTCACCTCTGCAAAACAAATTTTATATTAGCATCAGTTTAAACATACAAGAAAGATATCAATAAGTTATCGAATTATTATATGTTGTCAAATTATTCTGGTTACCATTAGTAATCGAGAGAAATTTTATTGGCAAACTTTCGACAGCAGTAGTTACATTATCGTAGTATTTATTATTATCGCCATATTTTGCAATTATGACTTTATCATATCTAGATATAAAACGATTCCCATATATTTCAGAATTATGAAAATCATATATCCACATACAAGCCATATTCTCACAACCGTTTGCTAGATTGTCCCTAACAACAATATGGTCATGAAATAAATTGTCATTTACGTGATAATGACTGAATCCTAATCTTTGTGGCGCAGTAAATCCCGCGTCAGTTCCCTGTTCACTTATGCAATGCTCGATTGTAATATAATCGTTATTTGTTCCATCATAAGCCGGCGAATTTTCTCCATATCTTCTATTTGCTTTAAAATCGCAAGGATCCAAGTTAATACATTCCCTACTCGAATTCTTTGCACTATCTTTAATCCCTCTAAATGAGCAGTGTGAGATTAAAACATTTTTACATGACATAACCTGAATGAAATGACCACCACTGTTCTTAAAATCAAGATATTCAATCTTAATGTTTTTACCATGACACACAGAAATTTCCATATGTTCAAGTGTACCGTTTTTAATCGTCAAATCTCCAACCCCGTCATACCCATGTACAACTGTTGAATCACCGTTTTGAATATAATGTGTGTACCCATTATAACTGTTAAGAATACGCGAACCATTTAAATCCAATGTTGTTCCACTCTTTTTTATCAAAAGATTACCTGTCACATAATACGTTTTTTTCTGTCCAAACTGTATTATTTTTCCTGCTTCTATCGCTTTGTTAATTGCAAGCGTGTCGTCAGTGATTCCATCTCCAACCGCACCAAATTGATCGACATCAATAACGAAAGTGCCTTTTAAATCATTGTTTTTTTCATCACTTAAAACACTTGATTCTCTTAAATTATCAGCCATTGCTAAAAACGGTTCACTGTTGACAAAAATACCTGTGAAAATAACTATAGCGAAAATATAATAAAAAAAGCCTTTGTTAATTCTTTGCAAAAGGTTTCCGCATTTATTCATACCACAAAAACCTGCTCAAAATAAATATTTCTCTGACTTATTTTAAAGATTCCTTCTATGAACATGGTTAACAAATCACTTTTCATAACTAGATTTCTCAGGAAATAACTTTTCAAAAGCAGAGTTAATGCAACGCTTAATACTTTCAAAATCCGAATTATTATCTACACTATCATTAATACAAATCATTTTATATTTTCTCGTTAAAATCGCCTGTTCAGCTTGTTTTACTACCTTATTATCTGAGCCCATGCGAAACATTTTTCCAAAATCTGTCCTTCTTGGCCAAAAAGACCCTTTTGCTATCTGCCAAAAAGAAAAAATCCAGCTGTTATAATCAAGATTTGTTCTAAATTTACGGGCACTAAGTTCATTAAATGCTTCTTCTTCATAATGCCAAACTTCTTCAAAAGTAGATTTCAACAAAGAATAGCATGTGTGATATGACTGCATCCCAGTAAAATATGGCCATGGCAGCATTAGCAATGTGTGAAATAGACCTTTTCCGTATTTTAAAGAAAACCACTTTCTCCAATTCTTACGAATAGATTCCCTTTTATTAAAATATCGGTTAATAATCAGCATATCAACTAGCGGTGCAATAAACAATTCATGTGGCTTTTCTTTTTTGCCTGGACTATCATATACTATTACCGGTCTTAACATAGCCGTATCACAAGGCAAACCGTTAACAAAAAAATCTTCTCTAGTCGTTGGCGAAATAAGGAACATATCATCGTTAAAATATACGAAATGTTCTGACAAACCTTTTATCCTATGTAGATTAAACTCTATAGTCCTGTTTGAAAATGTTGGCAAAAACTCATGTGGTATAAAATCTTCATGTTTTACAACCACTAAGTTTGGATTGTCAGTATTTAACCATTTAGGCATATGTCCCCAAGTAACAAAAAATATTTTATTGACCCATTTTGCATTATTTTCTATTGCTCTAAACCAATACTGTAAATTGTCCCATTCTCGATAACGAATTTCTCTGGTATCTTGCATTTTTCCTGAGTATTTATTTTTTTCTGCTCTCCATGCCGGATCATTTCCATCTACCCAAGTAATTACAATATCAATCGGATAGTTTTCCTTGTTCATATATGTTTTACCCCACTTACATTCTATGCAGCAATTTTTTTGCGTCACCTAATACTGAATACATGCTCATATACAAATCAAACATGCCCGCTCTTAAAAGTGTTGAAGCAACCTGACAAGGCAAACTTCTCATATAAGTGTATTTTGACATCAATGCGTCTTTATAAGGTTCGGTATTAATAAACCTCATTGCTTTTCTGAACTTTACAGAAACTGCATCAGGATTGTTTTTATGATAAAATTCCTGTCTTATACTTCGCTGAACTTCTAAAAAAGCCCTTATATCATAAGCTTCTTTTAATTCCACTTCATATCCATTATCAACGATAAAATTCCATACGGCTTTGAAAAATTCATCAGTATCATTGCTAAGATTCTGTCTATATTTACCGGTTGCAGATTCTTCATTAATATTGTAATGATATAAATACTTATCATAATAAAAAATACTGTCTACTTCTTTAATCAAATTTAATGAAAACAGTGTATCTTCTGCGAATCTAATTGAAGGATCAAACTTTATATTTTTCTTTTGCAAAAATTTTGTTTTGATTAATTTGCAACAAGGACTCCCTAAAGAAAACATACACTTTCGGGGGATCGGCACTCTCCCTAACGAAAGAGCAGATTCCATAACATCTAACTTCAGTTGTTTTTTGGAAGCATAATCTAATCCTTCTTTTAGAATAAAATTATTCTTATAAGTCCTGCCTTGTTTTTCTGCAAATCCGTTATAAAAAATCAAGTCTGCCTTCAAATCAGTCATTTTTTGCAGGGTAGAAATAAAACCAGGTTCAACAAAATCATCCGCATCAATGAAAGTCAACCATTCCCCCTGTGCTTCACCAATACCTGCATTTCGTGCTTTTGAAACTCCACCATGTGGAAGATGAATAATCCGTACCCTGTCATCGCAGATAGCACTTAACACTTTCTGAAACTCTTTCGGTGAACCATCATCAATCACTAAAATTTCAGCATCTGTATTCGTATCACTAGTCAAACTGTTTATACATTTTTTAAAAAATTCTTCTTTTGTACAATAATATGGTATTACTACTGTCAGCATAAGAATCTCATCCTTGCTTTAAATCTATTTATTACTTTGCAAATACCCTTGCCGGGTTACCGAAAACTTTTGTATTATCGGCAACGTTTCGAATAACCACGCTACCAATACCAACATACGCATTTATGCCAACCTCAAGGCCAACCGCAATACATGCATGATCAGCAATAAAACAGCCTTCATGTAGTTTAACTCCACCAGTAATACCACAACTGGAACTTACAGTTACATAGTCCTCTAATTGTGAATCATGACCAAGAATTGTAGATTGCAACGTAACAAAATCACCAATTTTACAACCGGTAGCAATCTTAGCATTCGGATATGTTACTAAGCCTACTCCAATAGGATACTCTGTATAGATATGTGTGCTTGGGTGGATGATAGAAGCAAACTCTGCACCTTTTTTTACTAAATCATTACCGACAATTTTCTTGACTTTGGGATTTGCAATACCCATTGCATAAAAAATATCATTACGGGGAGTATGGTTCTTTATATCCCCTAAAATTTTGTATCTGCATTTAAATCCGGCTAAAGCGTTCTCATTATCATCAATAAAACCAAGGATATTCCAAGTTTCGTTCACTGCATTTATATCTTCGATCCAGTTAGCAACTTCCCGTCCACAACCACCGGCGCCAACAACAATAATATCTTTCATCTGCAACTCCTGTACTATTTTTTTGTAGTAAATAGTGTATCCAAAATTTTGTATTGAATCTTACCACTGTCGTTTCTCGGCAATTTCTCTACTACGAAAATCTTGAAAAGAGATTTATATAGATTTGTTTTCGTAGCTATAAACTCCAAAACTTCATTTTTTCTTGTTTCATCCGTAATAAAAATATTCATACATTGATCTGTTCCGGAACAGGCGCATTCAATTCCAAAGTTTTCCTGAATAAGCCGTTCACATTGATCAAGACTAACCCGATAACTGAGCAGTTTCAGAAAACGCGAAATACGACCTGTAACATAGTAACAGCCATCTTCATCCCTTCTTGCTAGGTCGCCAGTATGATAAACACCTTTGAATTCATCATCTTTTAACAAATCTTCTTTGCACACTGCATAACCCAATGTTACGTTAGGCCCCTTATAGCAAAGTTCTCCTTCTGCCACAGGATCTGTTATTACATTTCCACTTTCATCAATTAAAAACAACTCACCTTCCGGAAGCGCACGTCCAATACTACCTGTTTTGGTAAGCGCAAGCTCTGGCGGCAAACAGGCCATTCGTGCCGAAGTTTCAGTTGTCCCAAATGAGGCAATAAAACGTTTTCCCGTCCGTTGTGCATAATCTGCAAGTTGTTTGAATCTCGCATCAGTCAGTTTACCGCCACCTTCAGACAATGTCCGCAGGTAAGGAAGATCCATTCTTTCAAAACGCAAACGGTAAAAGATATCATAACTGAAAGGTACACCGGTAAAATTGGTTGCTTTTTCAGTTTTTAAATAATTCCAAAACTCTCCACTAAAAAGATTATACGTGGTCAAAAGAACTGTAGCGCCAACATAAAGATGAGCATTAATAACATTGAGCCCCATTGTATATTGCATTCCAAGATCGCAAATAGGTCTTTCATTCTCAGTCCAGCCAAAAGCTTTTGCGACATTCTTAGCATTCGCTTCAAGGTTTCCCTTTTTATAACGCACCAATTTAGGGCTGCCCGTTGTCCCGGATGTCGTCATAAGAAATTGTAATTTATCATTAACAGGATAAATTGTATTTTTTGTTTTTAACAACACATATCCATAAGCACTATAAATTCTTTCTAGTTTAAATTTAGCCGCTTCTTTCACCGGAACCCATAAATACGCAGGCAAATAGGTATCTATTAAGGTTTGCAGCAGAACTTCATCAATAGAGGAACTCAAATTTAACGGAATAGCATTATTTTCAATAAAGCCAAGATATCCAATCATTGCACCTACAGTATTTTTACAAAGATTAAAAATAACTGCACGAGATTGTATTTTTGAGCCGAATTCATTTACTATTTCTGTTAATTTACCATAAGTAATATTGTTTCCTTCATTGTCAATCAACGCAATAGACGTTTTATTTTGCGTATCAATATTCAAAAACATAATACATTGCTCCCTGCGTGCATAGTTTTACATAATTGTACAGCCATCAACAGGTATAATCTGACCGGAAATATAACTTGCATAATCTGATGCCAACAACAGACATGCTCCAGCTATATCTGAAGGCTGTGCTATTCTGCCCATACATATATTATTTATTCTATTTTGTAATTTGTCTAAGTCAGCCTGTTCCATCATTTCTGTCTGTGTAAGGCCCGGAGCAATAGAATTCACTCTTATTTTTTTACTAGCCAATTCTTTGGCGGCAGATTTTGTTAATGCAATAACCGCACCTTTTGTTGCAGAATACACAAGCTGTCCTGCGTTCCCCCTAATACCAACCATAGATGAAATATTGATAATACTTCCCCCATTTTTATTTTTTTCCATGATACGACTAACGAGTTGCAACATCTCAATAGCAGCAAAAACATTCACTTGGAACATTTTCGTCATATTTGGCTTTGAAATCATACCAATTAACTCATTATATTCTATGCCAGCATTGTTAATAAGTATATCAATATGCCCAAATTGCTTTTTGATTATCATTAAATTTTGACGCACTGCTGCCGAATCCGTTATATCAAAATAAAAAGGATAGAGATTTCCTTTATGAGGATTTTCAGCTATCCAAGCATCAGCAGTACCGACGGAACTTCCATTTACAACTACTGTCGCACCTTCTGCAGCAAATAATTCAGCTATAGCTTTGCCAATACCTCGGGTGGACCCGGTAATAAGGCAAACTTTTCCTTCTAATAGTTTATTCATAATTTCGCGTTCAAAAACTCACTCCATATTTTGACAAAATCTTCTTGCCGTTTCCATACCCACCAAAGTGTAGAATATCCTCTGTTTCAAACATTACTTCAAAAGCATCTTCCAATGCACTGATTAAAGAAAGATGCGCCATAGAATCCCATGATTCAATTTTTTCAAACGTAAAACTGTCATTTAAAGCATCATCTTCAACGCCAAAAATACTTTTAAAAACTTCATTATATTTTTCTATGTTAGTCATTTTATGTCCTCTCTTTCAAACATATTATTTTTTGAATTCTTTCCACATATAATCCTCAAGTTCGGGAGAAACAATTTGACCTCTTGGTCTTATGTTGGCAGGGTAAATTTCTTTTTTTCGTTCTTTTAAAAGAGTTTCAAAATTGCCAATAACTCTAGCAGGAACCCCCCCCACTATGGTACCGGGGGGTACATCCTTTGTTACAACCGCACCAGCTGCTACAACCGCATTTGGCCCAATTTTAGTCCCATACATTATGGTTACATTAGAACCAATAAATACATTATCAAAAATATCTATACATCCAATTTTTTCCTGATACTGATTCACATCACCAATAAAATTTCCCAACACGGTGTGCATTACATCGTGTGTAATAAAGCTCACGCCCGAAGCTATTCTAATATTGTTATGCAATGCAATGAGATTGGCATACAAAGGGATTCGTCTCGATTGTATATATACCTCTTTGCCTATTTCATGAAAAATACCATGCGATCTCAAATAATCTGTTCTATTCTTCGACCCAGGTATTAATAAAACTCTGATTTGATGCCATAACCGTTTTCTTTCCACTCTGTATTTCCCCGCAAATTACACTTCTCAATTTACAACACTTTTCACAAAATAGTTTATACTATACTATTTTGTATTGCTGCCCATAAACTCGCTCATTGTTGCCTCTCCGGCAGCACTGATTCCTTCTCTTTTTAATACTATTTGAATCGTCTTAAAAATTATGTTCCAGTCTTCTATAAAAGTAATATGGTCTACATAATTTACATCCCACTCAAACTTTTCTTCCCACGATATCGCATTTCTTCCATGCACCTGTGCAAGTCCGGTGAATCCTGGCCGTACTTCATGTCTCCTGGCCTGAAACGAATTATAACGAGATAAATATTTAACCAATAAAGGACGTGGCCCAACTACAGCCATATCGCCCTTTAAAATATTAAATAGTTCTGGCAATTCATCCAATGACGTAGCACGCAATTTCCTTCCGAACGAAGTTAATCGCTGTGCATCCGGAAGGAAATTCCCGGATTTGTCTTTTGCATCAGTCATCGAACGAAACTTATACAACTTAAAAACTTCTCCACTTTTACCAGGGCGGTCTTGAGTAAACAGCACCGGACTGCCTAATTTTATGCGTACTAGTAACCCAGTAATCAACATAACAGGGCTTAAAACTACAATAGCTATTAATGCACACAAAAAATCCTGTGGTCGTTTTATGTATTTTTCATAGGGGCCGTAAGGTTTATGTGAATTTTTCATAAAGTTAACCAATTAAAACCTATTTAAAACACCTGTGAATAATATCAATAATCATTTCTTGTTCTGCTAGCGTCATCTTGTTATCGCTAGGCAGACACAATCCTCTGTCGAAAATATCTGCACCCACGTCTACGGCACCGGTTTCCTGAATGTACGCATTGCTCCGAGCACGGCCGTTACCGTTACGTGTAACAAAAGGGTTCATCCGGTAAATAGGCTGCATATGCATGGGCTTCCAAATAGGTCTGCCTTCTGCATTAAAAGCAGCAATAGCCTTCAGAATTTCTGTCGGGCAGCTTTTTCCAGGTTCACTTACATATAAAGCGTCTTTTTCTCCCCGCACCGTCTGGCACATGGCATCCGGGTCAATGATCAGGCAGCTCAGCCAGTAGTTGGGTTCGCTGTTGGCAAAGTCAATGGGGTTCATCTGTACCGGTAAATCTTTTAAGCCTTCTTTATACCGTTCATAAATGGCTTTCTTTTGGGCAATATGTTCTTCCAAATAGGGGAACTGACCACGCACCACCCCGGCAATAATATTGCTCATGCGGTAATTGAAGCCCAGTTCTTCATGCTGGTACCAAGCCGCATCTTCCCGGCTCTGGGTGCTCCATTTACGGATCTTGTTGGCATCTTCTTCGCTGTCTGTTAACAACATACCGCCGGAGCTGCCGGTGATGATTTTGTTTCCGTTGAAGGAAATTACGCTTTCTGTACCGAACATACCGGTCTGCACGCCTTTGTAGGTAGCTCCTAAGGATTCTGCCGCATCTTCTACAATTAAGGCACCATGCTTTTTTGCAATAGCCTGTATTTCATCAATTTTGCCCGGTGTACCGTACAGGTGGGCTACTACAATCAGTTTTACTTCCGGATAGATTTCAAATGCTTTTTCCAGAGCAACCGGGTCCATGTTCCAGGTATCGTATTCCGTATCGATGAATACCGCTTCCCCACCTTCGTAAGCCACCGGGTTTACCGTAGCGTCAAAGGTCATGTCGGAACAGAATACTTTGTGCCCTTCCAATGCCCCATGTCCAACCTTTGGCTGACCGTACAGCTTTTCCCCGCACAGTTTAATAGCCAGGTGCAGGGCCGCCGTTCCGGCAGAAAGTGCTACAGCGTATTTGCGGCTGATTTTTTCTGCTGCAATACGCTCTACTTCATTAATGTTGGCCCCAACAGTACTCACCCAGTTAGTGGTAATAGCATCATCCACCCATTTCTGTTCCTCCCCGTGCATAGTAGGGGAAGAGAGCCATACTTTTTTTGCAAAAGGTTTGATTCCCGCAAAGCGGGGATCTTTCAGAAAATCATGTTTCAACGAAAACATCTGCCTTTCTTACTCTGCTTGTTTCTCATCCTGCTTTTCGGATTTTTCATTCCCATAGTAGTAGCCATAACCATAACCATAACCATAGCCATAGCCATAACCGTAATGGTTGCTTCCGTACCCGTATTTACCGGCGGCAACCTTTACTTTATTCAGCACACAGCCTAAAATACGGGCGCCGCCCTGCTCCAGCCGGGTTTTAGCTGCCTTGACAACTTCCGGTTTATCTTCCCCGCTGGCAATAATCAACAACACGCCATCCGTACGGCTGCTCAATACTGCCGCATCCGTTACCGGCATAACCGGTGGTGTGTCAATCAGTATGTAATCATATTCTTCCCGTACCTGATCCAAAAAGGCCTGCATGCGGTTGCTCATTAAAATTTCACTGGGGTTTGGGGCCACCGGGCCGCTGGTCAGAATATCCAGATTCTCCACATCCACATGCTGGATAATATCATGAAAATCTTCCCCCCGGGCAATACAGTTGCTGACCCCCTTATTGGGAAGGCCGAACAGTTTATGCTGGGTAGGGTTACGGAAATCACAGTCTACCAGCAGCACCTTGTTACCGGCCTGGGCCATAACAATAGACAGGTTAGCGATAACGGTACTTTTCCCTTCATTAGGTACGGAACTGGTAACTTCTACTATTTTTGTTTCCCTGTCAATTCCACTGAAACGTAGATTAGTACGTATGGTACGGTACGCTTCTGTAACGGGGCTTTTTGAATCCTCAAAGGCTTTTAAATCAATTTTTTCAATTTGCTTATGCTCATGCTTTACTTCTTCCATATATAGTCCCTCACTTTGCTGATAAAGCCGGGTTTTTTATCTTCAGTCTTTTTATGGACTTCCATGGCTCTGGTAAGGCTTTCTTCATCGGGTATGGAACCCATGACTGCCAGGCCCAGATAATTTTTCACGTCCTCTTCCGTACGGATGTTGCGGTTCATTAATTCTTTTGCAATTACAATTCCGCATCCGGCAAATATCCCAAGCAGTGCTGCTAATAGCAACGTACGGCCTTTCCGGGGAGCTACCGGTGCTTCCGGGAATGTAGGCTCATCCACGATTTGTACGTTAGTCGGAGTCATAACCTCCGCCACTTTGCTTTCTTCCAGCCGCTTTGCCAGCATTACATACAATTCACTGGCTACCTGGGCATCCCGGGCCACTTTTACGTACCCTTTTTCCACCGCAGGCAATTGTTCCAGATCCTGATTGTTTTGATTAATAATTTCCTGTAGCAGATCGGCTTTTTGTTTGGCTGCGATCAGTTCCCCTTCACTTTGGAACTTACTCATCACCAGCCGCTGGTGTACTGCGTTGTCGCTGGGTGCCTGAAGGGCCGCCACCTTCCGTACCTCCTCCTGAATCTTAGCCTTCAGCGCTGCAATCTGGTCATTCAGTTCAATCATCCGGGGATGCTTTTCCGTGTATTTATCCAAATAACTGATCCGCTCTGCTTCTAATTTAGCCAATTGGGCATTGTAGGCTTGTATAGTACGGTTATCCGCACTGGAACTGCCGCTCCCTCCCAAAATACTGTTAGCAGCATTCAGTTTGGCCTGGGCAGTACCCATTTCAATACGGTTGGTTGCCGCTTCTTTTTCCGCCAGAGCCAGACGGCTTGTAAAAAGTTTGGCACTGTCCGAAGGAGTCAAAATCTTATTATCGATTTTATAATCCTGCAGAGCAGTTTCTGCTTTATCCAGATCGTTCTTTGCTGCATCTGTGCGGGTCTGTAAAAAGTTTTTCGTTGCGGTCTGTTCCACACGGGAAAGATCCGTCATCCGCTGCAGGAAAGTTTCCAGCAGCAGCTGGTTGGCTTTCTGCGCTTTCCCTGGTTCATTAGCCCTTACTGTTACAGACAGAATATCCGTATCTTTAAAGGGGGATGTAGTGATACGTCCCCGAACATATCCGTCATAGCCTGGATATTTTCCGTTTTTATTTGCGGTTTCTGTCGCTTCAATCACCGGCACTACCACGCTGCGGCTCTCAGAATTTCCGCATAGGTGCTCATCTGCCGCTGATTCATGCCGACACTGCCTGTCGCCTCATTGAGCAGCGAACTGCCTAACCCCTGCTGTTGTTTGATCCGCAGCAACGCAGTGGATTCATATACCGGCGAGGCGATGAACAAATATAAAATTGCCAGTATCAAAAAACACGTAGCTATCTTCGCAATGACTTTTATATTGTCTATTACGATTCCATATAATTCCATTAGGTCAATGGTATATTCCCGGTCTTCCAAGGGAGTGTCCTCCTTTATTACTCAATTCAACATTCCATACTTATAAAATTTGTTTGTTCAAAACTTATAAATTTTTAGTACGCTTAACATAGTACCAGCTGTTCGCAATTCTTTGAATTGCCGGCAGGACTTCTGTGAAGAAGTTCAGCTTTCCATTGGCCGTCAGGTACAGGCAGTCCCCTTCGTTCAGGACCAGATTCTGGCTGGCATCGCCTTTTCTCAGATAGTTATTGAAATTCAGTTTTTCTATATTGTCTTCCTGGCCGTTGCGAATCAGGAAAATGTTTTTCTTGGCCGCCTTGGCCGTAAACCCGCCGGCAGCGCCTAGGGCGTCCAGTACCCGGTGGCCTTTGGTCAGTTCATACATGCCGGCTTTTTTCACTTCCCCTAACACAAACACCCGGGTGGTGCCCAGTTTGGCTATGTTTACCGTAACTTTGGGGTCAATAATGTATTCTGCCAGTTCTTTTGTCAGCAGATTGGTAAACTCATATACCGTCAGCCCGGTAGTGTCAATTTCTCCTACCAGCGGGAAGTCAAGCCGCCCGTCCGGGCGCACGATAAAAGATACATCTGTATTGTTTCGTCTGCTGCTTATGTCCTCATGTCCCAGCACATAGATCTGCAGCTGATCCCCGGGGCTCATGATGTATTCTTCCGCGGCTGCTGTGCCGCCGAAAGTCAGTACGGCGCATAAGGCCAGCGCCGCTGCGATTTTTTTCATAATGAGGCTCCTCTCATTTTTCTATAAAAATTAAAATGGCACAATGTCTCAGGAAAATGTGATATATAATTATATCACAGTACAGAAACTTTTTCATTAAAAATTGCGTTTATCAGGTATGCACGGTCTGTAACTCCAAACTTTTGTCAATACCGTTACAGGTTGAAACCGGTTGTTTCATTTCAAAAACAGTCTGGCCAGAAAGCCCTTTTTCTTTTCCTTCTCCTGGGTCCCCCTGTCTTTCCCCGGCTTTACCACTGTATCCGGCAGCCGGTTTACGTATAAATCGTCCGGCAGGGGCTTGTTTTCCAGTATGTAACGGGGCCTTGTTTCCAGAATTTCTGTGGCGCACGGTTTCCCCCAGTGTTTCACCAGTTTCTCCCGGGCCCCTGCCAGATTGGTGTTCCGGTGCCGCAGGTTATGGGCATCGCTGCCCAAAAATGCTACCATATTATTATTGATCAGCATATGTACCTTGGCGTGTGGTTTGGGCCCGAACACCCCTGTCAGGCTGCCACCGTTGCTCTGGGCCATGCAGCCGCGCTTCAGCAGGGCCAGCAGCTTTTCCGGATTTTCCATCAGCTGCATCTGCCGTTCCGGATGGGCCAGCACCGGCACAATGTCCATCAGCTGCAGCTCGTAGATCATTTCTTCTAAATTAGCCGGCAGCATCAGGCTGGGCATTTCCATTAAACAGTACCGGCTGCCCGCTAAACAGAAGGCGCTGTGATCCTTCCGGATCAGTTCCAGCAGGTCCCAGTTCAGCTCCGTTTCCGCCCCGGGGTAAATACGAATAGGTATTTCCTGTTCATCTGCAATTTTCTGCAGTTCTTCCACATGACGCCGTATGGCGTCCCATGTAAGGGTGGTACTTACATCGATCACATGGGGTGTGGCGATAATATCC
>Ga0256404_1006781_pt1 | contig 18640 bp, 14 predicted proteins | sample RumenRJG_01DNA_FD_185990 | JGI IMG/M metagenome (GOLD analysis project Ga0256404, IMG submission 185990) | Bovine rumen microbial communities from Lethbridge, Alberta, Canada - RJG_01 | ecosystem: Host-associated > Mammals > Digestive system > Stomach > Rumen | place: Canada: Alberta | collected...
CGCGAATTTATCTTTCCATAATTGAATAATCACTTCTCTAAACATTATGCACCCGTCCTTATTCTCGGATCCGTAATAATAAGAAGGATATCCGCTATTAAATTACCTAAAATAAGCATAACCGCACCCATCATCAAAGATGCCATTACAAGATTAATATCCGATTTCATAACCGCTTCCAAGATTAAACGTCCTAATCCCGGGTATTGAAAAACGTATTCTGTCAATGCCGCACCTGATAATAACCCCGCAAATTCAAATCCTAACAATGTAATCATTGGGTTAATGGCATTTCTTAATGCGTGCTTATATATAACAACATTTTCGCTTAAGCCTTTTGCTCTTGCAAATTTTACATAATCACTATCCAAAACGTCAAGCATATTTGCTCTCATTTGTCTTTGAAGTCCTGCTAAAGATATTGTAAACAGTACAAATACAGGCAAAATCAAATGATGAGTAATATCCCAAAATTTTTCGAATATATTCATATCGGCATATCCTGCACTTGTCAGACCGCCAATAGGGAACCAGCCTGTCCTTACTGCAAACATCAATAAAAGCACTGCAAAGAAAAATGACGGAATCGCCATTCCTATACTTGTGACAACAGTCATTATTCTGTCAAACGGGGTTTTCCACCGAACAGCAGCAAGTATTCCCAGCGGAACACCGACTAGCCATGTCAATAAAATTACAATAGAAGTTAATAATAAAGTATTCGGTATACGCTCCGCTAATTTAGAACTGACTTTTTCGCCCGTTGAAGTAACCCCTAAATCACCTTTGACAAAAGATATTGCCCATTTTCCGTATTGAACTATTATAGGCTTATCCAAACCTAATCTTGCTCTTTCTTTTTCGACCGTTTCAGGCGAAATAGAAGGATTTAGTTTTAGTTCCGCTAACGGATCAACAGGTGATAATCTTATTATAAAAAAGCTTACCACTGATACTATTATCAAAAGCGGTATTGTTTGAAGTATTCGTTTTAATATGTATTTTAATGTGTCCATTTGTCCTCAGTGTAGTTTAGTAGTCAATGGTTGAGTAGTTGAATGGTTGAAAAGTTGAAGGGTTGTTTGTTTATACTCTTTAAACAGTTTAAATTAAATGTGCAAAGCACCGAAATAACCATTCAACCATTTAACGCCTTAACCATTCAACTACTCATGATAAATTTCCTCTATATTATGTGTTACACCGCCCAAACTTGACGGATATATGTTTTTGAACTTGTTGCGGATTGCAACTATTCTTATCGGTGAATAAATATAAATCATCGGTTTTTGTGTATAAACAATTTCCTGATATTTATCATAATAAGGTTTTCTGTCTTCAAATTTTGTTGCTAATGCGCCTTTTGTAAACATTTCGTCTAATTGTTTTTCCCAAGGTAAAATGCCTGCTTTGCCTTCTTGCGGAGTTCTCATATTAAACATGTGCAATCTTCCGTCAGATAACCAAACATTTTTGCCTCCGTTAGGTTCTAACGGAGAACCTGTCAAGCCCATTATAACCATATCCCAATCGAATGTTGAAACAAGTTTATTGACTAATGAATTAAATTCGATTGGTTTAAAATTGACCTTCATCCCCAAATCTTCAAGGTCTTGTTTTATCATAACGCCGATGGCTTCACGTTCTGTGTTGCCCGCGTTTGTATATAGGTTAAACTCTACACGATGTCCGTCTTTATCAAATAACTTTCCGTCCTTTAAAACAAATCCTGATTTTTTGAGTAAAATTTTTGCATTATTTAAGTCTTTATTGTAAGGTTTGAGTTTTTTGTTTAAATAGATAGAATTCAAACTTTCCGGGGTAAATAACGGTGCGCCGATACCGTTTGCGATATTCAATACCATATTTTTTCTGTCTATGGCATAATCGACTGCTCTGCGGAAATTCAAATCATTAAACCATTTTTGTTTAATCGGCTCAACATAGTATTTGCCTTTGGAATCTTTTCTTGTATTCAAATTCAGGGACAAATACATAGTTCCCGTATCAGGGCCGAGATTGTATAATTTAAAATCTGATTTAGGCTCCATAGCTTTATAGCGCGCAACTTTTGAGCCCTGTAAAGATATCACGTCAAGTTCTTTTGCTTCAAATTTTAAAACTTCATTATTCAAATCCCCGACAATTAAATAAACCAATTTGTCAAGGTACGGGAGTTTTTCGTTTTTAGAATTTATTTCGTAATAATTTGGATTACGTTCAAAAACAACGCGCTGTGCGGGAACGTATTCTTTTAATTTAAACGCACCTGATACGACAAAATCTTTAGGTTTTGCGGTTGTAGAAAGGAATGAGTCAAAATATTCTTTTCCTTTTTTTACGGCAGGAGCAAAGATATGTTTTGGTGCAATCGGTGTGGATAACATCCTTAAAAACGGGGCATAAGGTCTTGTTATCGCAAAAACGACAATATAATCTCCGTATTTGCGAACAGACGGCAATTTCCCGTCAATTACAAGAGAATCCCTTGTTGAAGTATCTCCATACCCTGCAAAAATTATATTATTCCATGTGAAAACAACATCATCAGCGGTAATTGGCTTACCGTCAGACCATTTTGCGCCTTTTCGCAGGTATATTGTGTAAACTTTCCCGTCAGGCGAAATCGAATATGCTTTAGCCAATTTTGGCGCGACATCACCCGTTGTCGGGTTGGTTGTTAACAACCCGTCATACATAATTCCTGACATTATTGAGGATGTGTTATCCTTACAATTAAACGGATTGAATGTTTTCGGGCCTTCTCCTATTGTTGAAGAAACTAAAGTTCCTCCGAATTTTCCGACGGGTGCTTGTGATTGAAGGTATTCAATCCCGTTTAGCGTAACATTTTTAGGCAAAGTATACGCGGCAGTTGCGAATTGTTGTTTAGCATTCGTATTTTGCTCGGCTTTTGGCGGAACATCACGAACTATACAAGCCTTACACAGTAACGCTGTGATAACTAACCAAAAAAATAAAACCCAATAACCTCTCCTTGTCATGCAATAAGTATAGCATAGAATTTGATATTTGTATTCTCTTTTTGGTGGATTAATTTATTATTTTAAAAATCCCAGTTCATATACCATAGGTCGCATTTTATCTGCAAGAATTTTATACAATCCCTGAAACTCTTTTAAATCATCCGCAAAATATTCTTTCAAAACGGCTTTTATTTGATACCACCCGCAATCCCAATTCATAATTTGATATTCAGGATGTTCCTGATTAAACATTTCTCTATACTTAAATGATTTTTTTGTAAGTTCTATTGCCTTATCTAACACCTCTTGAGCCTCTTTTGACAGTTCAATTTCCTGCAATTTTTTATAAACAAATCTATCGTCCGAAACGCGAGCATCATTATACGTGTAATCAAAACCGTATTCATTTGCCAAAGCCATAATATCATTTTTAGACATAAAGAAAAATTCATTTTTGATGTTATAAGTTTGACCTTTACATTCAATATTTTTCAAGCTTGTTTGACAACTTGCTTGTCCAGCCCCTGAATGAAATAATGAAAAAATAACACTATCATGTATATATTCTTTAAATTTAGGATGATTTTCATTTGGATAACAGTATTCATCCTTTGAATTTATCCAATCTCCAAAAACCAATTTTCTCGCAGAACATAATGCTGAACATTTGAAAAAATTATCCTCATAAATTCCTACGGTTGCAATATTACGAGTAATAGGTGTATTGATTATGTAAACCCCCTGCATATTGGCATTAACATTATTTTGATCATTTATTAAATAAGAAATTACTTGGTTATCAATATATTTCGTCTTATCGCCTGAATTAATTGCAGATTTAAAACAAACCATTATATCGTTTTTTTTATTTTTATTGTTTGAAATTATCCACTTTGAAGCAGATTCAACATTGTCTAAATTATATACTGTTTTGTTCCCCAAAAAATATAAATCACCATTCTCATCTACATCAATTAATTTATACTTAAAATTATTCTTATTAAGAGTAATACCATTTTTCCATATAGAAAATGATATTCCCCATTGCGATGCTACATCTGAAAAATGAGATGCCTTAAATTGTATTGCTTGCATAAATTCAAAATTATTTAAAAATACTTTTCTAAAATTTTTAAAACTTTCTCCACTTAAAAACAATGTAGGGCAATATAAACCAATAGCAATATTCGAAAGTTTATAATTTTCTACAATTAAATTTATTCTATACAAAAACTGGGTGTATAAGTTTTGTGAACAATTACCAATTTTATGTTGCAACATTTTTTCGTTTATTATAGTTTTTGCACAACCTTCTTTGCTCGTACCTTTTGCTCCTGCATTGCTTGCTGTGCCATAGGGTGGGTTTATAAAAAACACGATTGGTTTATTCTCTTTTAATGCTATTCGCAAGCCGTTTGGTATTTTTTCATTCCAACCGTACATGTTTTCAATAGGTTCATTCAGGAAATCAAATATGAATTTTGTTGCTTCGGGATTGTATCTTTGTCCGCAGTCAAGTTCTGCTTGTTCAAGCGTGCTTGCGTACAATTCTTTAAATTGATAATCTCGTGTCAAATTTCCTGTACCCCAGCAACAATCCCAAACAACATATTTCTCTTTCCAATCTTCGCCAAGTTCTTCTGATAACATCTTGTGCGCATAATCGGTAAATAATGTCGGGGTATAGAATTCTCCGCTTCTTCTGCGTTTTGTATCTTCTATAAGCCTGTCGGATATCTCAGTAAACTTGTTTTTTTCTTGAGGAGTATATTCTTTTTCAAAATAACTGAAAAAGGAATCAAAATTTCTGCCGTTTATCGGGATTTGTTTATTATTTGCTACTAATATATTAGGGTTGTTCGGATGTTTGTAGCAATTATTTTTATCGATTATCGAACTTATAAAAATTCCGACTAAATCATTTGGAGGGATTTTATTGCCGTCTTTGATTACTTTTGATACAAAGTAATCAAAGATTTTTGATATGTTATGCTCTGTTATACGGACATGGCGAGGATTATTTGTTGCAAGCTCCCGTATGCGATTAGCCACATCTAAAAATGAAAAATTTTCATCAACTTGCCATACAAAAGGATTTATTTTTTCATCATTAGCTATTTTCATGACTAAATCAGGATTTTTTTCATGAGCATTGCTTGGTGCAATATTCCAATCTACATTTTCATCCAAATAACTTGTAAAATGGTCATCAGCGTTCAGTACAAAAACTTCATTTATATCACCGACCATAATAATATTTGGCAAGCGCTCTCCGTTTTCCTCAAAGCGCTTCAAATAATATAAAACTTGTACCAACACTTTTGCTCTTGAAACGGGGTGCATAAGTTCTTCGTTGTACTTATATTCAATAAGCAGTTTTAAAAACATATCAACTGTTAATACGCCATCGCAGCCGTAGGGATAGGATAATGTAATGTTTTTATCCTTAATAAAATACATAGTGATACCCTTATTGTAGATATCTTCAATTTGGCGTTCTATGGTTGCGGTTTTAATTTCATCAAAAAATCTGCTTCTGCTCATAATGTATTCCAATAGAAACATGTAGCATGAAGAAAAATGCTTGTAAACCATGAATATTAAAGAATATTCATGTTTCTAATTGAATATACTATGAACTTAAAAAACAATCGATAATGTAAACTATGAAGAAAAACGAGGCGATAAAAGGAAAAATATTAAAAAAACTTGGGAAAAATGTAAGTCATTTCCGAGATAAGCTTAATATAACTCAAGAAAAATTGGCAGAAAAAATTGATGCAGAACGTTCATATATTGCGGCAATTGAAGGTGGCTCAAAAAGTCCTTCTGTGTACTGTTTATATCAATTGGCAAAAGCTTTAAATATCCCGTTAAAAGAGTTGTTTGATATAAATATTGAAAAGCAATAGCTTATTATTGCGTGTCGGGTTTGTGTATAGTAAAATTATGGAACACAGGCATGCCTGTCGTTCAGATTGGGGAATTTTAATCGGATTTAATTTAGGAGGTCAAGTTTGACAAATCCCGAATTTTCAAAAAACGCTATGCAAGTTCTTGAAAAAAGGTATCTGAAAAAAGATAATAACGGGGATTGCATAGAAACGCCTTCTCAAATGATTAGGCGAGTTTCGGATGCGATAGCTTCTGCCGATAAAATTTACGGAGCATCAGATGATGATATAAAACTTTTGTCAAACAAGTTTTATGAAATGATAGCAAACAAATATTTTATGCCGAATTCTCCGACTTTAATGAACGCAGGAAATAAGCTCGGACAGCTTTCGGCTTGTTTTGTATTGCCTGTTGAAGACAGTCTTGAAGGGATTTTTGAAACAATAAAAAATACCGCGCTTATCCACAAATCAGGCGGCGGAACAGGATTTTCTTTTTCAAGATTAAGGCCGAAAAACAGTATTGTTCAAACAACAAAAGGAGTTTCGTCTGGTCCTGTGTCTTTTATGAATGTGTTTAATTCCGCAACCGAAGCCGTTAAACAAGGCGGTACAAGACGCGGTGCAAATATGGGCATCTTAAGAGTCGATCATCCTGATATTTTGGAATTTATAGACTGCAAAACGGATTTAACTAAATTGAATAATTTCAATATTTCCGTTGCCCTTACCGAAAAATTTATGCAGGCGTACCTGAATAATGAAGATTATGAACTTATCAATCCTCAAACAAATTCAGCAGTCGGGAAATTGAGCGCAAAATATGTATTTGACAAAATTGTCCACAATGCCTGGAAAAATGGTGAACCGGGGATAATCTTTATTGACAGAATGAACGAAGATAATCCTACCCCGCAAATCGGACAGATAGAGTCAACAAATCCTTGCGGAGAAGTCCCGCTTTTGCCTTATGAAGCTTGCAATTTAGGCTCTATAAATTTAGGTTTGATGATTAAAGATAAAAAGATCGATTGGGATTTGCTTGAAAATACCGTAAGAATAGCCATACATTTTCTTGATAATGTGATTGATGTAAATAATTATCCGCTGCCGCAGATTTCTCAAATGGTGCAAAATAACCGCAAAATCGGTTTAGGCATTATGGGTTGGGCTGATATGCTTATGAAATTAGAGGTTTCTTATGCATCTGATGAAGGGGTAAATCTTGCAGGGCAGGTTATGGAATTTATTGATTATGTTTCAAAATCTGAATCTGTCGAACTTTCTAAAAAAAGAGGAAGATTTAATAATTTTAAAGGCAGTGTATATGATTGCGAAAATTATCTGTATAACAAATTTAGGGGTAAATCTTTCGGAAAAATCCGCGACGAGCAATGGGGTGAACTTGATAATCAAATAAAAATCAACGGGATACGAAACGCTACTACAACTTGTATAGCACCGACAGGCACAATCTCTATGATAGCAGGAGCTTCAGGCGGGATTGAACCTTTATTCGGGTTGGTATTTTCAAGATTGATATTGGATAAAACCGAAATGCTTGAAATAAATCCGATATTCAAAAATTATATGGAAGTACATGGATTGTATTCTCAAAATTTAATGTCAGAAATTTCAAAAGAAGGCTCATTAGCGCATATAAACGGTATCAATCAAAATGTAAAAAATATTTTTGTAACCGCGCATGACATTTCACCTTACTACCATATAAAAATGCAATCAGCTTTTCAAATGCATACGGACAATGCAGTTTCCAAGACGGTTAATTTTGTGGAAAGTGCAACCGAAGAAGATATAAAAAACACGTATTTACTTGCTTATGAAAACCGTTTAAAAGGAATAACGGTTTATCGAAATAATTCACGCCAATTTCAACCGATGAATTTGGAGCAAAAAAAAGACAATAAAGACAGTACAATAATCAAGCCTATCGAAAACGATAAGACAGGGGAGGACGAATATAACCCGTCAGGAGAAATTAAAGACATCAAATGCCCTGAATGCGGACACACTATCCGCATGGCGGAAGGATGCTTTATTTGTCCCGAATGCGGTTATTCGGGCTGTGCATAGTTTATATGCACACAAGTTTGTAAGCGAAGTATATTTTCTGTACTTCGCTTTTAAGCTTAATATTGCTTAAAAAAGCCTTTATAAAATGCAAAAATAAAAATTTATGTGTGTTATGTTATAGCAAGGCAGAATTATACAAATGCAAAATTTCATATCCACAGCAGGAATTAATTCATATAGTGATGTAGGTGGGCGTACATCATTAAGTTCTTATTGGTTAAAAGCCCAACCCCAAATGCCAAAAGTCGAACTTGATGCAATTGAAATTTCAGCTCCTAAAAAAGCAAAAAAAACTCATGACGTAAATGCTATAGGAGCGTCAATAGCAGGAGCTACTTTGCTGATTGCAGGTGCGATATTTGTCATTTTAAAAGGTGGTTTCGGTTTAAATAAGCATCTTGATAAATTAAAAAAATATTTTGAGGTTCGCTCGCAAAAATTAAAACTTGAGACAGAATCAAGACCTAAAATGCTTGCCGCTAACGAATGGGTAATACGAGCAATTGATTATGTAAAAGCCAGAAGCGAAGTAGCTAACAATTTTACAACTTTGAAAGATTACACTTTGAAAAGATTTATGTGCCGTAATAAGGAAAACAGTCTCGGAGCAAAAATTCATAACGGGATAACGGATATTTTTGAAAAAATTGGTAAAAGAACCGTTAAAAATTCTTATTCTGATACTAAAAAGATTTTAAAAGATACATTGCGTTCGACAGATAAGATTCATGGTGAAATTTTAAGAGCAACCGAACGCGGATTGATAGAAATAAACGGTCAAAAACAAACTAAATCGCAATGGATTGAAACCTTGTTAAAAAAGAATAATGAATTATTAAGGTCTTATAATAAAAACTTTTCTGCAACAAAAATAGAGGAAAGATATAAAGATTTAAAGCTGGCTGCCTCTAATCTTGAAAAGGATTTTGATAAAAACGGCTACTTATGGTTTTTGACTCCTGATATATTAAAAGATTTTATTGCAGATACAAAAATGTTAAACAGTAAAACTCAAATACAGCATAATGTCGAGAATTTTAAAAAGGATATATCTTATTCAATTTCGGATTATGCAAAAGATGCAGAACAGCGCATTATAAAAATGACTAAATTGGTAAAATTTAATGATACACCTAAAATAAAATTACTTCGTGAAATTCGTCGCGGGTATAAGGATTTTGTGAAAAATTTCGGCAAACCTTCTCAAGATGAAATTCAAAAAAATATACAAAAAAATATAGAAAAATTGAAACAAGAAATTTCTTCATCCGGTAATACTGAACCAAAAATTTCAAAAGAATTACTTGAGAATTTAGAAGAATTAAGCGAGAATCAAAATTTCAAAAAGGGTTTAGTTGAAGAAATTTTAGATATATACAAAGCTTTATTGCCAAAAAGTAAATATCAAAAACTTGAATCATTATATACGCAAAGCGTAAAAAGTTTAGAGGATTCCATAAAAATAGAAACAGAAGATTTTGTAAACAAATTGCGAGATTTGACATTGGGCAGTGCCCCGACAGACATTATTACGTTATTAAGCGGTTTTGCGACATTGGGCTATTTCTTGCTAAAATCTGATAATAATCAGGAACGTACAGGAGTAGCATTAAAATACGGCATCCCTGCATTAACTTTTATCGGGACATCACTATACTTTAATGCGCGATTATACGCGGGAACAAAAGCAATGTTATATGGTGCGATTGCGACCTGGGTAATAGGTAAAATAGGCGAACTTGCGAATGATATTTATGTTCATGAGTTGAAAAAATCAGGTAAATACATTGCTCCTCGACAGCAAGCAACTGAAGAAGTTTGATTTTTGTAATAAATCCGCTAAAGAAATGATACCAATAATCTTAATTTTTGCTAGAATACGCACAAGAAGGTGGTATTATGTCAGAAACAATAAGAGAAAAACTTGAACAAAGAGAAATAAATATATTGAGTGAGTATGCAACAAAAGTTGTAAATTCAAAGGGCAGAAAAATTCAGGAAGAAAAAAGTGATTTGCGTACTGATTTCCAACGTGACAGGGATAGAATTTTACACTCAAAGGCTTTCAGACGTTTGAAGCATAAAACTCAAGTATTTTTATCACCGTTTGATGACCATTTCAGAACTCGTTTAACGCATACTCTTGAGGTTTCTCAAATAGCCAGAACTATATCTCGTGCGCTTGATTTGAATGAAGATTTAACAGAAGCAATAGCATTAGGGCACGATTTAGGACATACGCCTTTCGGACATTGCGGAGAAGGTGTATTGAACGAACTTGTTGAAGGCGGATTCCATCATAATATCCAGAGTGTTCGAGTGGTAGAAGTGTTGGAAAAATTAAACCTTTGTCAAGAAACAATAGAAGGTATAAGAACTCACACATGGGGTTTTGAACCGACAACACCTGAAGGTAAAGTTGTTCAGCTTGCCGATAAAATTGCATACATAAATCATGATATTGAGGATTCAATTCGGGCAGGAGTTATTTCGGAACGCGATTTACCAAAAGATTGCATAGATTATTTCTCGCCGATTCAGAGTAAAAGATTGAGTAAAATGATTCACGAAATCGTAAATAATTCTATCGGAAAACCGGAAATTTCAATGAGTGAAGAAGGCTGGGCTTATACAACAAGGCTGCGCAAATGGATGTTTGAAAATGTTTATAACGATTCCTCTCCGGCAAAGTTGGAAGAAGAAAAAGCAAGACATGTTATACGCGAACTTTTTAATTATTATTGCAAAACTTTAGAAGGCAAATGTCCTCAAGAACATATCGTCAGAATTGTAACCGATTATATTTCAGGCATGACAGACAGATATGCGGTTGAACGCTATAAAGATTTGTTTATTCCGACAGGCCTGAAATGTGATGCAAGGGATGATAATTTATTTAAGTTAGCGCATGAACAGTGTTAAATTTTTTTGAAACATATATTTCTTAAAAAATCGTGAAAGTATAACAAATGATTATGATGAAAAAATTAATAAACTAAAAAATAAACTTATAAAAATAACTGATAAAATTTCTTCTGCAATGGATGTTATAAAAGAGGATATTTAAATTTTGATAACTATATGTAATGTCGCAGTAAAAAATAATCTGCGTGTCATGCTGAACTTGTTTCAGCATCTTGCCCAAATTGCCGGTTGACGGATTCCGAAAATTTTTCGTAATGATTTAGCGAATATATCCTCCTTCTAAATTTATTGTCAAATATAATAATTTCCTATTTTTTATTGATTTACCCCTAAAAAAAGAGTATAATTCGGTTTATGGATATTCAATTATTGTCTGAATACTTGGAATATATTGAAGTTGAAAAAGGTTTAAGCGAAAATACTATTGAGGCATATCGTCGTGATTTATCCGCATTTATTGATTATTGCAGAGATAAAGGGGTAAATGATTTTTCGGATGTCGGTCGAAATTCGTTGAATTCATTTATCTTAAATTTAAGAGAAAATAATATAAATCCGCGCAGTGTAGTCAGAAAGATTGCGTCTTTGCGTGGTTTTTTCAAGTGGTTGTGCGCAAATTCTTATATAAATCAAAATCCGGCACAACTTATTGAGCAGCCAAAGCTTCCTAAAAGGCTGCCAAAAGTTATGACTTTGGAAGAAATAAAAGAAATATTCCATTCGGATTTGAATTCAACGGAAACAATAATTGTTGAACTTTTATATGATTGCGGATTGAGGGTTTCTGAACTTGTAAACCTTACTCTGAACAATATTGATATGAAATCAAAATATATACAATGTTACGGTAAAGGCTCAAAAGAACGGGTTGTGCCGTTCGGTTCAAAGGCAAAAGCCGCTTTTGAAAGATATTTTAAAACAAGAGATTTGATTATCTTAAATAATAATTTGTCCGGTGTAAAAAAATTATTATTAAAGGATAACGGAAAAGAAATTTCAAGGCAGGATGTATATGTATTTATTCGCAAGCTTGGAGAGAAAATAAATAAGCATATTTCTCCGCATACTTTAAGACATACATTTGCAACTCATTTGCTTGAAAACGGTGCGGATTTAAGGGTTGTGCAAGAACTTTTGGGGCATAGTGATGTTGCAACGACCCAACTTTATACCCACATTACTAAAAAGCGGCTTAAAGAAGTTTATTTTGCAATCAATAATGAGTCGTGATAGAATAAAATTATGTTAAGTGTTTTTATATCCGGATTAAAAAGACAGACAGGCAAAACTATTGTATCGGCAGGGCTTGCTGCGACTATGCAGAGTTTATCGTATGCAACATCATTTTACAAACCGATAAGGACGGCAATGGGTTCTGCCAGCAGTGATTTATCATTTATAAATAAAACAGATTCAAACATTCGACTCGGAACTTGCTATGAATTTGAAAGTTCTGCATCTCCGCTTATCGGGGCGTATAAGTCTGAAGTAAAAAAAGTTGATATGGCGCAAATTATACAGGCATATAATAATTGTATTGCAATGACGGAATGTCATATAGTGGAAGGCTCAAATTCTATATCAACTCCGATTGATGATAAATTTACCGAGGTTGAAATTATAAAACAGCTTGCTTTACCGTTGATTTTAGTGATAAATAGCCGTAAGACAACGCTTGATGAAGTTATTACGGGCGCAAATTATATATATGCAAATAAAGTTAAATGTCTCGGCGTAATATTAAATGAGTATGATACGAATGATTTGAGTGTAGAATCAAAATATTTTCCTCATTTAATAAAAGAATATACGGGTTTAAAAATATTGGGACATTATCCGCATTATGAAGCAGGAGGTAATGTGCCGGCAGAATTACTTATTGCGGATACATTAAATAATTTGAATATAGAGGAAATTTTTGGGCTAAAAATTGCCAAGCTGGCAAGTTAGAATAGCAGAAGGGATAATAAGATGGTTGTTGAAAGACAAAGAGTAAAAGAACAGGACAAAATACAAAGACGATCGAATTTTGAAGCTGTGGAAAGTAATTTTACGGATGGACAGGCAAAACTTGAGGCTTCGCGTTGTCTTCACTGTAAAAACCCAAGATGTGTTAAGGGGTGTCCTGTAAATATCCAAATCCCTGATTTTATTGAGGCTTTAAAAAATGATGATATAGAAAAAGCCGGAGAAATTATTCGTAAAACAAGTATGCTACCGTCTGTTTGCGGCAGAGTTTGTCCGCAGGAACGTCAATGCGAAGGGAATTGTGTATTAGGTATAAAAGGAGAAGCCGTTGCAATAGGCGCTTTAGAACGCTATGTCGGTGATAATACAAGAGCAAAACAAACTGAAATAACCCCTTCCGGTAAAAAGGTTGCGGTTGTGGGTTCAGGATGTGCAGGTATTACTGCAGCTGCTGATTTAAGAAAAGCAGGACATAAGGTTGTAGTTTTTGAAGCTTTGCATAAATTAGGCGGAGTTTTGCGCTATGGAATTCCGCCGTTTAGATTGCCCAGAACTTTTCTTGACAGAGAAATCGATAACCTGAAGCAGATGGGTGTTGAATTTCATACTAACGTAATTATAGGTAAATCAATAACATTAAAACAGTTAAAAGATGACGGTTTTGATGCAATATTTATTTCTTCGGGCGCAGGATTCCCTAAAATGATGAATATAAAGGGAGAAAATTTAAACGGAGTTTATTCCGCAAATGAATTTTTAACCCGTGTAAATCTTATGGGGGCAGGTAAAGGTGATTGTGTAACTCCGTTGAGAACAGGTAAAAAGGTTGCAGTTATCGGGGGCGGAAATGTTGCAATGGATGCTGCAAGAACTGCTGTCAGGGTAGGTTTTAATGAGGTTTCGATATTGTATAGAAGAACAGAAAAAGAGCTCCCTGCACGATTAGAAGAAATAAGACACGCAAAAGAAGAAGGTGTTGAGTTTAAATTCCTTCGTGCACCGGTTGAAATTCTCGAAAAAGACGGATACGTAAACGGAATGAAATTTGAAGTTATGGAACTGGGTGCGCCTGATGAATCGGGCAGATGCAAGCCTGTCGGTACGGGCGAATATGTAATTGAAGATGTGGATACCGTTATTGTTGCTTTAGGAACAAATCCAAATCCGATAATTCAACAATCTGCAATTTCAGACGGGTATGACCTTCAAACAGACAGAAGGGGGTATATCGTAGTTGATGAGACAACTCGTTTAACGAGTATTCCGACTGTATTTGCGGGCGGTGATGTCGCACCTGTCGGAGAATCAAACGCAATAAACGCAATGGGTGCAGGCAAAAAAGCTGCAAAAGCGATAAATGATTTATTGGAAAGGGGTTAGTAAATATGAATAATGTTTTGGATGATTATTTCAAATTTAAAATGCCTCTAACTCGTGAAGTTTTTTTTAGAAAAACAATGGTGCTTTTGGTTATTCAGACATTATTGGCATTATTTATGACATACGCAATGTTTGTATTCAAAAAACCATGGCAGTTTGTTTTGATGCTTGCATTTATAATTGGTTCTGAAATACCTGTATTGTGTTCTTATTTTGTATTATCAACTCGCAGAATATGGAATTTGATAGGCCAATTGCAAAAATCTTTACTGATAAATATTGTACTTTTTGCGCTGTCGTTTATGCCGCCTGTATTAATTGGTGTGTATTTATTTTTAATTTTGAAATCGGGTGAATATGTCGGGGAATAAAATTAAAATATTTATTCTAATATTAATGCTTGTTGTAAGTCCTCAAATGTTGGTATTTGGGTATGAACTTGATTTGTCCGTAAATGACGAAATAGAAAAGAAATATGATTCAAATAAATTGAATCAGGAGATGAATACATCAACAAAAACAAATAAAACAAGTTCAAAATCAACGAAGCTTTCAAATAAGGCCGTTCCAAAAACTACTCCGGTGTTTGATGTTTCGTCAATTCCGATTATTTCGAAAATTCAAAATACCGTAAATAGAACAGCATCGAATTTGGGAATGAAATTACCGTCAGGCACGACTTTTGATGTTAAGTCTTCTATAAAATTAACAGATTGGTCAGGGGTTAATACTCCGATAACATTTACTTCAATAAATCCTGTTACAAAAAAATTATTAACTGTACCTGCCGGAACGACCTTCAAAGGGAAGGTAGCTTTGGCGCATCATGGACAATTAACAGGTAACGGTGCTTTGATAGAGATTGATATAACTTCTATGACTTTGAACGGAAAGACTTATCCTATAGAAGCTAAAGTTACAAAAGTCAATTCAAAGAATATCTTTTTAAATAAAATCAAAGGTCAGCGTCAATATATAACGGGTGTTAAAAATAAAGTCCAAAGCGGTGTGGCTTTTTACAAAAAATCCCGTCAGATATCAACAAATTTATCTTCAACTGCTTTAGGTACAATTGTTTCGCCTTTGCCGACAATTGCAGGCTTTGTAGGAGCGGCGGCCTCAACTGTTGCATCTCCTGTAACAGGCTTATTACAAAAGGGCTCCGGTATAACAATTCCTGCCAATTCCGAATTTGAAATAAAACTGACCCAAGATGTTTATTTGAATTAGGCTCCAATATATATTTTTTTGCTATAAAAAAAAGAGGTCGTTGCCTCTTTATGTACAGTTGCGGTTTATAATATAGACAAGATGTTAGGAGGACCTAACACTTCTTGTGTGAAAAATTCTTTTTAGAATCATTAGTGTTAGAATGATTATCGTTTCGATAACCTGTACCGGCGCGATAACCAGAAATAGAATATAATAGCGGTAAAGACGGTTCAATCCATTTTAACCCTGATAATAATGAAACTGTTGCTATATCGTCGGTATGCAGTGTCAAATCAAGGAGCTCAGGAGTTCTTGTCTCTTTTTTATCTTGGTGCATTATCGGGTTTACTATTTTATTGCCTATATAATTTGCTATTATGCTGCCGCCAATAACCCCTGTTAATATTATCCCGCCAATCATGCCGACACATCTTGCAGCTTTTGATGTGATATTATTTTTTTCTAATATCGCAAGGGCCGTTCCCGCTCCGATATTGCATAAAAAAATATTTGCTAAATATTGATAAGTGCCTTCTTTAATTTTATTAGGAAGATTTTCTCTCCATTGGTCTTTTGTAAGTTTATCGGCAATTACTCCGCCGGTTATTCCTCCGGCAACGGGTACGGCTCCATATATTGATAGCCAACCGATTTCTTTAAATATATCTTTAGCTTTTATATTATCAGGCGGCGGAATAAGTTTTTTGGCGATGTTTTCGGTTTCTTTTGATGAAAAAAGTTCGTTTACTTCTTTTAATGATAAAACTTTTGTCTTTGATTTTTGCAGAATATTTTGGAGTTTTTCATCTACCTGATGCGTTTCTAAAAATTTATCAACATTTTTTGTATTGTAATTTATTATTTGTTTAAGTGTTTTTGAACCTTGTCTGCCTGTTAAAACAGATGCAATTTTGGGCGCACTAATTGCGGATATTGCAGTTGCAAGTAAAATGGTTGCAGTCTTTAATCCGACTTTTTTCCGTTTATTTTTTTGAGTTTTTTCTAATGTGTCACAAAGTACGGCTCCGCTTCCTATTGTTAATAGTGCAGGTATACTTTTATTTATTTTTGCTGTTAATAGGGGTTGGTCTAAATATTTACCTATTGCTCTTATCGGGGTCATTTTAATTAGTGTTCCTTCTTATAATTTTCAAGTATTTGTGTGTTTCGTTCGCAATATTGCGTAAATTTATTTATTTCTTTCAAAATTTCTTCTGATATAATATGTTCTATTTTGCAAGCGTTTTCTCCTGCCTCTGAAGAAGGTATATCCAAGACGGTTTCAAAAAATTTTTTTAAAATATGATGTTTATTATAAACTTTTTTGGCTTCATATATACCCTGTTGGGTTAAAACGATTGCTTCATAACTGTTATATTTGATTAAGCCTTTTGTTGATAATTTTGATAAGGCTTCAGATACCGAGGCTCTTGAAATATTCATTTTACGTGCCAATTCTGCTCCTTTTAAAGGGGTAGAATTTAAGTACGCAATATAAATGCTCTCAATATAGTCTTCAAGTCCTGAAGTCAGATTTATTTCTTTGCTTTGTGCTGTCATGAAAAATCCTTTACGAAATAATTGTAAGGTAAGCCTAACACTTTGTCAAGTAAAAATTTTCCATTGATAAAAATGGCTGCTCACTAGTGTTGTTTATAAACTTTATCGCAATATATTTCGATATTTGGAGTATCGATTTCAAAAGCATGAATTCTGCCCGGACCTAATACAACGGAAATGCTGCCGTCATTTACTTGAAATTTGCTTTCTTGTCCATATTTTGGCAGAAGATTTGTCAGCTTTTGTGATTCTTTCAGGGTTGGGATTTTTACTTTGCATGCAACAGGACGATTAACGTCTTTATTTGCCAATACAAGTATTGTTCTGCCGCGTCTGTGACGCGCAAAAGCGATAATTTGGTCACGCTTATCTTTTTCTTTATCAAGAATAATGTATGAACCGCGTTTTAGAATATCAGCATATTGGTCGCGAAAATCTAAAGCTGCTGTCATAAACTTACCAATTTCAGGATTTTTGCCTCCCGGTTGACGCGAAAGATTAAAGATATCAAGTTTACCTTCGTGGGCATCCATTATGTGGTTATCTGTCGCGGTTTTTTCATTGTATTTATTTGCATATTGATATAAATAATAATCGCCGGATTGGAAACCGTCAACAAAATACGGATTTAGCATAGGTAAAGTTGCTTGTAGTCCTGAAATTAAATTACAATAAACTTCTCCGCCATGGAACATAGGAGATATGTCATCATGTGTTGCAAATGAACCGATAAGGGATTTTCCGTTTCCGACCCTATAAGACATATTCAAATTATCAATTACGTAATCGTGTAATTGCTTTGCTCCTTCCCACTCATGGAAGATATGATATTGACCGTAGTACGCATCAAAACCTGCACGCAATGAATCTTCAGGTCTGTCATAAGGCATATTTGCCTGAGGAGATGCATCTTCATAAGTATATGTTTCGGCAAGCCAAGCAAATTCAGGATCTCTTTTATGCGAATAAGGTATTATTATATCCCAAAATTCAACAGGTTTAGCTCTTGCTACATCTGCTCTAATGCCGTCAACACCTGCATCTATCAACATGTCTACAAATTGTCTGTGATATTCCAGTAATTCGGGGTTAAGTGTTCTTTTACCTTCATCATCCCATGGCTGAAACATTCTGATATCTTCCCAACCTTGTGGTGTCTTTGGAATACCGTTTTCTATTGCCATAAGTTCAGGCTTTTCTTTATATAGCTGGTAAGATGCGCAACTTGGCATATCAACCATTACATGCAAACCGCGTTTATGGCATTCGTCAACAAACGCCTTTAATTGTTCTTTATCTGAACGCGGATCATTTTTATCAACCAAAACCGGGTCAATTTCTAATAAATCTTTGGGTGAATATACAGAGCCTGCTGTTCCCATAGCGTTTTCTTTGCCCGGAGGGTTTATCGGCAGCAGGTGAAGTGTATTTATTCCTTGCGCTTTAATCTCATCTAATCTGTCAATAGCACTTAAAAATGTACCTGTTTTTTCATTTTCGTCTATCCATTCGTTGCCGTCTTTATCTTTTGCTGTGAATGTTCTTGGAATCATTGCAAGCAATTTTACGCTATTTGTTAAAAATAATGTACGTAAATCATTTTTGTAATTTATAGGAGTA
>Ga0256404_1006784_pt1 | contig 18629 bp, 17 predicted proteins | sample RumenRJG_01DNA_FD_185990 | JGI IMG/M metagenome (GOLD analysis project Ga0256404, IMG submission 185990) | Bovine rumen microbial communities from Lethbridge, Alberta, Canada - RJG_01 | ecosystem: Host-associated > Mammals > Digestive system > Stomach > Rumen | place: Canada: Alberta | collected...
AAGAGTTTATTTGAACAGAAAAAATTTGAAAACGTTATTGATTTGCTAGAAAACAGTAAAATAAAGCGTAGCCAAAAAACAGATTGGTATTATTACTATTATGGTGTTTCGCTATATGAAAAATCAAAGAGATATACACGCGAAGCTATAGAGAATTTAGATATTGCTATTACCTTTTCAAAGAATGTCCCTGATTATTACTTGTATATAGGCAAAATGTATTTTGATATAGCAGAATATGAAAAAGCAAGAGAAAATTTTTCTAAGGCGAGTCAGCTTTGTAAAAAGAATGAACCCTTGGATAACAAAAAAGTAAATTTATGGCTTGCTTTGCTTCTTTGTAAACTAGGAGAATTTGACTACGATGATTTTAAATCAAAATATTCAATAAACGAATCTGCTTATTTAGAAGAGTTTTGCAAACTATATTCAGAAAAAAAAGTTTCAGAAGATTATATAAAGAGACTTTTTGGTACGGATGGACTGGAACTTTATGAAAAGCTTTTAATTATTGACATTCTTTTTTGCCAGAGTTCAGAAAAAGATTTGTGCAAAAAAACAATAGAAAGTTGTCTGCATGGCAATATTTATTTTGATGATGTTGTAAGAAAGTTTTTTTATTCAAAATTGCTCTTTTATAGTCTTGGTGATGCGGAGAAGTGCAAGGAACTCTTAAGGCAATTTTGTGTAGAAATGATTAATGATGTGTATATTTTAGATTGCAATGATTTTTATGTTCTTGAAAAATTTAATAAGTATCTATGCTTTTATTACTTGCTGAATGGAGACAATAAAAATGCAATAAATACGTTCAATGCTTATAAATTTTGTAGATATAAGATTTTAAAAAGTAGACAGCTTTCTTCTGAAGATGCTCATTTGATTCTTGAGGAGCTTAAAGCTGACAGAGAATTCGAGTCGTTAATGTTTAAGATGTGATTTGCCACATTTTGTAAAGAAAAGGTGAAAATAAATGAGAAAAATAATTATATTGTTATTGTGTTGTTTTATGTCAATTTCGTGCAGGACTATGCCTAAATTTGAGGAAAGTGAATTGTCCGAATATTTTGATTTATGCATGGCCTTGGATAAGGTTGATTTTACTTATGGAAAGAAGTACAGTGAAAATCCCTTGGCTTTAAAACTATATAAAGTAACTCATGAACCATTCGGGGTTAAGGAACTGTACTTTTCGATAGAACCATATTCATTAACAAGAAAAAAAATAAAAGCTGTCCAAAAAGCAAAAAAAGAAATATATATAATATTTGCCTCGACAATATCAGGCTGGTGCAAAGCTGTAGTATATATGCCCGAAGAAGATGAGTATTTGATAAGGAGAGCTGAGGTGTTTGTAAAATTAGGTGAAAATTTATATTATTTTGAAGGAGAGTCATAAGGAATCATCTATGAATAAAAGAATTTTATATGTTATTTGTGCAATTGTTTTTGTGAATTCAATTTTATTGTCGTGCACTAACTCGTATAATTTTCAAGATGTTCGTGAGATAACTGTTTATTATATGGAACCATGTTGGTGTTTAGAACTGGATGGTAATCCTGAATATTCCAGTTATTGCAATTTGATTGACGAAGATGATATAAGATGTGGCGCCGAGTATATAATTGAAATTCCTGGTGGAACCAAAAAAGCAAATAGCTTCCTTCAAAAATTGTTTTCAGCAAGCAAAGTTAATGCAATTGATAACAAAGTAAAGTGCAAAAAAATAAATGGGATAGAGTATTTTTGGCAGGATGGAATTGTAATAGATGTTTTTTACAAAGATGCAGCAAAAGAAAAAGATGTATATATTATGAAAAATGGGGAGAAAATATTTTACAAGAAAGGTGAAGGAAATATTTATTATAAGATGCCGTGGCAAATACGGATAAAAAGTTTCTGGAGGGAATAAGAATTGATGTGTAGAATATATTTATATGGCCAAGCATTTGGACGGTAAGGGAGTAAGAAGGAAAATTTGCAGATGAAGAACATGTCTGTTGCTAAATTGTTAAAGTTGTTTTTTATTGCCTTGTTTATTTTAATTTGTGTTTCCTGTGATAATAAGGAACTTAAAATTAAGAGAGTTAATTATAGATATAATGTGAATTCTGTTGATTTTTATGTTGAGATGGAAAACACAACGGATTACATACTTTTGTTTCCCAGTTCAATGCGCAATCAGATAAGGCAATTGAAAAGAAATGGCAATGCTGAAATATTTTTGAATGAATGCAAACTGGACTTTAAAAATGCAAAAGAGATGATTGCATTTGAAGAATAAAAAACGTCTTTGGATGATGAGAAACATACAAATGAATTTAGTTATATGTTTATAAATCCAGTTTTTCCTGGAGATACATGTGTGTATAGCGGATTTATAAAGTACAAAGAGATTCCCAGAGAAGAGATTGAAAAGAAAAAAATAAAAATCTTATTAAAATATGGAAAAGGTGTTAGGAATGCTTTTGATGAAACAAATGAATGTTCTTATCTTGGAACAGACAAAAGAGTAAGGACTAAAGAAATAACCCTTGCGCTTCCAATAGGAAATCAGGTAAAAAGATTTGATATTCCCGATGTGCAATATGAGCCTGTATGGGACACGGATAAATGGCCGTCTCCTTTTGGAAGAATAGATGACGATTCCGTGTCTCGGCAATATGTTCCGGAAACATATCTTCCTGCAGAAAACATGCAAGATTAGGAATAGCAAGAATAAAATCATACGGAATATTGTATAATTGAGGGTGTTGTCAAACATGGGGAATGAATAGAATATAGTCTTTGTTTGTCAAGAAATAAAGTATCAGTTATGGAGAATTTTATAAATAAACACTTATGTTTTTAATAAATATATAAACAGTTATGCAAAGTATAACGAGGAGTAAAATATATGAGAAGAATTTTATTCATTATGATGGCTTTAATAATTGGGCAGAATGTGTTTGCTGAAAAGGCAAATAAAAAAATATCAGAAATATTATTTTGGTCAGAAAATAAAGAACTTACTTTAAAGGAACTTGAAACAAAATCACTTAAAGAGCTTTTGGATAAATATGATGTGCACTTTGTTTTAGATATGGCATTATTTAAAAAGTATGAAAAAGAAACTAATTCTTTGTATTTTAATTATTGCAATATAAAAAACAATTATGATGAAGATGACATAGAATATTATAATAATCCTGAGGTTAATATTTTCTATAGCTACAGGGCAATATTTGAAAAAATAGCATTCAAAAATACTTTTTTTTCTATTGTGGTAGACGGTAAAATAGTAATGAATGGAATAAATAGAATCCAACCGCTATCGGCAGTAAAAATGAAATATGATGACGCTGATATTCCAAAGCTGATTTGGGAAGATAAAGATATTGTAAGATTACGTATTTGTTATGATTTTATTTCACCTTATGAATCGTATTCCAAAGATCAAAAAATAAAAGAAAAAAAACTCTATATAAAAGAGTTGGATTATTTTTTTAATAAAGATTGAAAAGTATTAATAAAATAACTTGATATATCTTTTATATGGAAAATTCATTTTGCAAATTCGCAATAAGACTTTCTTTTTTCGAGCAACCCGCAATTGATAGCCAAAACGGTATTTTTGTCTACGCTAAGGGTAGAATTTTTGCAGAGTGTGAAAACACCGCACTTTTCTCTACCAAATATGTATTGTTATGCCTAAAACCAAGCAACCTAGCCGGGATTGGAGGGGCTGTTGGTTAAAAATTGCATCCGTGCAATTTTTAACCATGAGTTTTCTGTGAAAACTCACTTGCTTTTTGCCTTAACAAATGACGCGCCCTCCTTGGCGCTGCTTGTTTTACATTTGCGCGGAACCCCGAAAAGCCCGACAAATAGGCATCCCCGCAAAGGGCAATTAATAGAAGAAAGTGGCTCCAGAAGAGAAAAATGAATTAAATTCAAAAAAATGAGAAAAATGCCTTTATTTTCTAAAAAAATCTATAAATTTCTTGACGTTTCTTTGTGAAATTTAGTATTTTTTCAAATAATAATGGAAAACGGAAAGGACAGTGTAATGAGCAAGAAAAACAAAGATAATAACACTGAAAAAAAAGAGGCTGTTCAGTCCAAGGAAGCAGAAAAATCTTCCAAGGAATCCTCCGAAAAAGACGCATCTGCTGCAAATTCTTCCCCGGAAGAAGGTGAAAAGTCTGAAAAAGTGGCAGAAAATGCAACAGATTCAGACAAAGTTAAGTCTTTGCAGGATCAGGTTGAAGAGCTTACAAAGGCCAATGCAGACCTTAAGGATCAGCTTCTTCGCAAGGCGGCAGATTTTGACAACTACCGCAAGCGTACCATTCAGGAAAAGCAGGACGCTTACGACTATGCAAACACCAGTCTTTTAAAAGATTTGCTTGAAAGCCTGGACAATTTTGACCGCACGGTTGAGGCCGCTTCCTCTGCAACGGACCCAAAGACCATAGCAGACGGCGTTACAATGATAAACAAGGCAATGGTCAGCATGCTGGAAAACAAGTACAACCTTGTTTCCTATGGTGCTGTAGGCGATGCCTTTGACCCGGACATTCACGAGGCTATCGGCAAGTCGGACGACCCGGTTGCTTCCCCAGTGCTCAAGGCTGTGTATCTTAAGGGCTACAAGCTTAAGGACAGGGTAATCCGCCATGCAAAGGTTATGGTAAGCATGCCGGACGGTTCTGTAAAAGAAGAAGTTGATTCCGCAAAGGAAGAAAATAAAGCTTCGGAAAGCGAGTCTGAAGCGGAAAACAAATAGAATGAATTGTTGGCGGAAGTGGCTGTGTGCAGTCTTTGACCGCTGACTTGCATGTATTGTTGAAAACAAACGGAGGTTTTTGATATGGGAAAGATTATTGGTATTGACTTGGGAACAACAAACTCTTGTGTTGCCGTAATGGAAAACGGTGAGCCTGTAGTAATTCAGAATTCAGAGGGTGGAAGAACAACTCCTTCTATCGTAGGCTTTACTGCCAAGGGAGACCGCATCGTTGGTCTTCCCGCAAAGAACCAGATGGTAACAAATCCAAAGAACACGGTATATTCCGTAAAGCGTCTTATTGGACACCGCTTTGGAGAGATTGAAGGCGAGGCAACAAAGCTTCCCTATACAATCAAGGACCACGGTGCAGACGTCCGCGTAGAAGTTCAGGAAAACGGTTCCGCAAAGGAATACAGCCCCCAGGAAATTTCTGCATTCATCCTGCAGAAGATGAAGAAGACAGCTGAAGACTATCTTGGCGAGACTGTTACAGAGGCTGTTATTACCGTTCCTGCCTACTTTAACGATGCCCAGCGCCAGGCAACAAAGGATGCCGGTAAGATTGCAGGCCTTGACGTAAAGAGAATCATCAACGAACCAACAGCCGCTTCTTTGGCTTTTGGCTTTAACAAGGACCAGAAATCTGAAAAGACAATCGCCGTATACGACCTTGGTGGTGGTACATTTGATATTTCCATCCTTGAATTGGGTGACGGCGTATTTGAAGTAAAGTCCACAAACGGAAACACACACCTTGGTGGTGATGACTGGGACCGCCGCATCGTTAACTGGCTCATTGACCAGTTCAAGGCAGACAGCGGAATTGACCTTTCAGGCGATGCAATGGCTATGCAGCGTCTCCGCGAGGCAGCAGAGAACGCAAAGATTTCTCTTTCAAACCAGGCAAGCGCAGACATCAACCTTCCCTTCATCACGGCTGATGCAACAGGACCAAAGCACTTGCAGAAGTCCCTTACACGCGCACAGTTTGAGCAGATGACCGACGACCTTTTTGAAGCTACACGTGAGCCTTGTCTTAAGGCTATGAAGGATGCAGAGATTACAGCCGACAAGATTGACGAAGTTCTTCTCGTTGGTGGTTCAAGCCGCATGCCAAAGGTTCAGGAAATCGTAAAGAGCATCTTCGGTAAAGAGGGTAGCCGTTCCGTTAACCCGGACGAAGCAGTTGCTATCGGTGCTGCAATCCAGGGTGGCGTTCTTGCAGGAGACGTAAAGGACGTTCTTCTTCTTGACGTAACACCTCTTTCTTTGGGTATCGAGACAATGGGCGGCGTATTCACACGCCTTATCAACCGCAACACGACTATTCCTACAAAGAAGAGCCAGGTCTTCTCTACAGCGGCAGACGGACAGACAGCTGTTACGATTCACGTTCTTCAGGGTGAGCGCGAAATGGCCAGCCAGAACCGCACTCTTGGCAATTTTGACCTTGTTGGCATTCCACCGGCACCACGCGGCGTTCCACAGATTGAAGTTACCTTCGACATTGATGCTAACGGCATTGTAAAGGTTTCTGCAAAGGATTTGGGAACCGGCAAGGAACAGAAGATTCAGATTCAGAATTCATCTGGTCTTAGCGAGGAAGAAATCAACCGCATGGTAAAGGATGCGGAGGCCAACGCAGAGAGCGACAAGAAGAAGAAGGAAGAAGTCGAGACTAAGAACGAAGCAGACAGCCTCGTTTACCAGTCAGAAAAGTCCCTCAAGGATTATGGCGACAAGATTTCTGCGGACGACAAGGCCAAGATTGAAGCTGCAATCAAGGAACTTAAGGACGCAATCGCTTCTAATAATATAGAAGAAATGAAGAAGAAGACGGAGAGCCTTAAGCAGGCATCATACAAGCTTGCAGAGGAAATCTACAAGGCTCAGGGTGCACAGGCTGGTGCAGGTGCCGGGGCTGCTGGAGCAAATCCGGGAGCAGGTGCTGGGGACTCAGGTGCAAACGCCGGTTCTTCAAACGCAGGCAGCAAGTTCGACAAGGGCAGCGCTGACGACGTTCAGTACGAAGTCCACGACGACAAATAAAAGCGCCTGAAAAAAAGAGAATTTATTTTTTGATATGGATGGTAGCCTCTTTTGCTCTACCATCCATATCTTTTTGAAGTCGCTGTCATGCCTTTGCGCCACCGCCCTTTCGGGGTTCCGGCATTCGCCTTCATTGCCTTGCCGCCACTTCGTTCTGGCTGCGGCAACCCGCCTGCGGCGGGCCCCTACACGGCGGCATAGGCTGTCCGTCTTCCAATAAAAACGCTTATTTGATATACTGTTCCGGAAAAGTTTTAGGATTAAGAAGATGGCTAACAAACGTGATTATTATGAAGTTTTGGGCATTGATAAAAGTGCCGACAAAGAAACAATAAAAAAAGCTTACCGCAAACTGGCAATCAAATATCACCCCGACCGCAACCCTGGCAACAAGGAAGCGGAAGACAAATTCAAGGAAGCTACAGAAGCCTACGAAGTTCTTAGCGATGACCAGAAGAGGCCCATCTACGACCAGTACGGTTTTGCAGGCCTTGACAGAATGGGTGGCGGCGGTGGACAGGGCTACAGCCATGCCTTCCACGACTTTAGCGACATTTTTGGCGGAGACGGTGGCGGTTTCTCTGACATCTTCGAAAATTTATTCGGCGGAATGGGTGGCTTTGGCGGCTCATCACGTTCAAGAAGGGACAGCAACGACGGTGCAAGCCTTCGCTACGACTTGGAAATAGACTTTAAGGATGCAGTCTACGGCTGCAAGAAAGACATACGCTTTAGCCACAAGGAGGCTTGTGCTTCCTGCGGCGGAACAGGCGGTGCCCCGGGTTCCAGCAAAAAGACTTGCGGTACTTGCGGCGGTTCAGGCCAGGTAAGAAGAAGCGCGGGCTTCTTTGCGGTTCAGCAGACATGTCCAACATGCGGCGGAAAGGGTACTGTAATAGACAAGCCTTGCTCTGCTTGCCGTGGAACAGGTCTTCAGGACAAGGAAAAGCGCGTTACAATCACAATACCGGCTGGCGTTGACGACGGAAAGCGCATATCGCTTCCCCATCTTGGCAATGCTGGCACAAACGGTGGCTCCACTGGCGACCTTATCATAGTAATCCACGTAAGCCAGGACCGCTTTTTTGAGCGTGACGGAAACGACCTTTACTGTGCACTGCCAATCAGCTTGAGTCAGGCTGCCTTGGGTGCAGACGTTAACCTTACAACTTTGGACGGCAGAAAGATTACCCTAAAGATTCCGTCTGGAACAACCCAGGGCAAGCTTCTCCGCATAAAGGACGAGGGTGTTCCCTTTACAAATTCACCAAGGAAGGGAGACCTTTACGTAAAGATAATCGTGCAGCTTCCAACAAAGCTTACCCGCCAGCAGATTGCGGTTATGGAAGAATATGCGCGTCTTGAAAACGCTACAACTTCCCCCAACCTTATTCCGCTTGAAAGTCTTACACGATAGGAATTTGCAAAGTTGCCATACTTTTGTTCAGTTCAGTTTTAGCGGGCGTTGCGGGCGGCGATTGAGCCCGCAGAGAGGGTAGGACGCAACGAAGTGCGGCCGCAGGGGGAGACTTCCCCCTCCTGGATTCAAATTATTCAAAACTCTTTTCCCTTGATAGATTTTTTCTAGACAGATGGACTAAAACTTAAAATTGTGATTATATATAGATAGTTTTTAAATTTTAATCGGCAATTGTATAGGAATAAGAATATGGCAGAAAATATGGAAGATCCACGCTTGGATAATGAACACTGGGCGGATGTGCTTGTACAGGCACTCCCTTACTTTAAGCACTGGTGCGGAAAAATCGTCGTTGTAAAATACGGCGGAAACGCTATGCTAAACGAAGACCTCAAGGCAGACGTAATGGAAGACATTGTTCTTCTTAACACGATAGGAATCCACGTGGTTCTTGTTCACGGCGGCGGTCCAGAGATAAACAACATGCTCAACAAAATTGGCAAGGAAAGCAAATTCGTAAACGGCTTGCGCTACACCGATGCGGAGACCATGGAAGTTGTTCAGATGGTTCTTACCGGTAAGCTTAACAAGGACATAGTCGGCATGATTTTGCAGGAAGGCGGAAAGGCTGTCGGTTTGAGCGGCGTTGACTCTGGCCTCTTACGCGCAAAGAAAATTGACAAGGACGGTGCAGACCTGGGCTTTGTAGGAGAGGTAACGGAAGTGAACCCGGAGATTTTGCTTTCACTCATAGCACAGGGCTTTATCCCGGTAGTTTCTACAGTTGCCCTTGGCGAAACAGGCGACACCAACCGCTACAACATAAACGCAGACACTGCCGCTGCAAAGATTGCAGTTGCCCTTAAGGCGGAAAAATTCGTCCAGCTTACCAACGTTCCTGGCGTGCTCCGGGACGTAAACGATCCGTCTTCTTTGATTCAGCGAATCCACCTGGCAGACGTTCAGGGCTTTATAGATGACGGTACGATTGCAGGCGGCATGATTCCAAAGATTGAGTGCTGCATGCTTGCGCGAAACGGTGGCGTTCCACGAACACACATAATTGACGGCCGCGTTCCACATTCACTTCTTATAGAAATGTTCAGCGACCGCGGTATTGGAACGATGATATACTAAAGTTTTTTTACAGGAGAAAGACATGGGTAGCAAAAAGGTTTTGAACAATTACGGTTCATTCGACATAACATTCAAAAGCGGAAAGGGCTCAACCCTTACAGACGTAAACGGCAAGAAATACATTGACTTTCTTTCGGGAATTGCGGTTAACTGCCTTGGCCACGGCTACAAACCACTTGTTAAGGCAATAGCAAAGCAGGCTTCAAAGCAGATCCACATCTGCAACTATTTTTTAAGCGACGTTGGCGTTGCCTATGCAGATTCCCTGCTCAAGGCCACTGGCTACAGCGGAGTTTTCTTTGGCAACAGTGGTGCAGAGGCAAACGAAGCTGCAATAAAGCTTGCCCGCAAGTACGGCCAGCTTACAGGCGGAGACTCAAAAAAGACAATCGTAACGCTTGAACGCTCCTTCCACGGACGCACCCTTGCAACAATAAAGGCTACCGGCCAGGAAAAATTCCATCCGGCAAGTTTTGCTCCATACCCGGTTGGCTTTAGGACAATCAAGGCCAATGACTTTGACGGCCTAAAGGAAGCTTTTGACTCCAACACCTGTGCCCTTCTTATGGAATGCGTTCAGGGCGAAGGCGGGGTTATTCCGCTGGACAAGGAGTGGGCACAGGCAGCGGCAAAAGCTGCACGTGAAGCAGGTGCCCTTGTAATGTGCGACGAGGTTCAGACAGGAATTGGCAGGACGGGAACTTTCCTTGCAAGCGAACAGCTTGACATAGACGCAGACGTTGTTACCCTTGCAAAGGGAATTGCAGGCGGAGTTCCAATGGGAGCTTGTCTTTTCCGCAACAAAGCGGCAGATGTCTACACTGCGGGAGACCACCAGTCAACATTCGGCGGTAACCCCTTGGCATGTGCAGCGGCCCAGGTTGTGCTCAACACAGTGAACACACCGGCTTTCCTTGCTTCTGTAGTAGAGAAGGGTGAATACACAAGGAAGACCATCGCTTCCTGGAACATAAAGGAAGTAACGGAAATCCGCGGCAAAGGCCTTATGACCGGTGTCCAGATGCAGGACGGAATTAACCCTGCGGAAATAGAAAAGAAGTGCCTTGAAAAAGGTCTTTTGTTCAGCACTGCAGGAGAACACACTCTGCGCCTTGTTCCTCCGCTTAACATAAGCCAAAAGGAACTTGATGCCGGTCTTGAAATTTTACGCTCCGTTTTGTATCATGACTAAATGAAAAACCGCATAATAGCCGTTCTTTTTGTCATAGCAATAGCCGCAATAGCCCTCTTTGTAATACACGAGCAGTATTTTTCCGTGGAAAAGAAAGAAACTGCCGTGTCCAAGATAGTCATCCCCCAGGTGCAGAAGCAGGTTGAGGATGAAACTCAGGAGGAGCTTCAGATTGGCACGGAAGAAGGTGTGTCTTCCCTTGTTCCGCTAAAAAGCGACGAAACCCTCTTTGGCACGCTAAGCATGGACTTTGACGGCGACGGTTATGACGACCAGGTTAATGCAATAAAGAATTCATCATCTCCGGCAATGCAGCTCTTGGTGGGACTATACAATCCGGTAAGCAAGGCTTATGAGCGTTCAGCCCTTCTTGTTACGGACATCCAGCAGGCGCGTACTTTTTCCTACACAGGCATGGACATTACCGGAGACCACCGCACAGCCCTTGTCTACCAAGGCTTTTTGGAAAACGGCGACTCTGTTATGCAGGTTTACCACATCCTCCGCTCATCGGCATCGTCAGCCCCGGTGCTAAAGAGAATTGCATCCCTAAGGGCAGACGGAACCATATTCATCCAGCAGATAGAACGCGACGACTCATATTTATCCGACCAAACCACAGGCGCAAGCTACGTAATCTGGGTCTACGGCTCTGACTATGCCAACAAGGAAAGCTCAGACCAGCTCCAGACTCGTTGGGAATGGAACAGAAATTCCCAGCTTTACGAGATAAGGGAGCAGGAACGCATAACAGGAAACCTAATTGCTGCCCGCGAACTTGCAAAAATTCAGGACGGAACAGTTGCAACCTTTGCAAATTTCTTGGAAGGCCTTTGGTACAAGACTGAAAACCGCGGCTCCCAGGTTCACTACATTTTCTTTGACTGGAACGAAGACCGCCAGATTGTCTTTTTGGACGGAGGCGAAGAAGGTGTCTTTGACTGGCACAATTCAAACGTAAGGCGAAACGGCATGTATATTTCCACCACAAACCTGGAAATAGAGAACCTTCAGCGCCGCATAGACATATCGCTTATTTCCAAGGACCAGATCCGCATACACGTTCAGGACGACGTTCGCATGTACTTTAGCGAAAGCTCCGTATGGGACGGCTACTACAAAAAAGTGAATTTTGCCTCTAAGCTAACCAAAAAAGAGGGTGGGGAAGACCAGTCCGCAAAGAAATTCTTGGAAGAACTGGAAAAAGCATCTTCATGGAAGACCGTGGACGGAACCGTGTTCAAGTTTTCAGACGGAAACTACAACGCAATCGGTGACTCAATAAACGACAACGGCATGTATTCATCAATACAGATGTCTGGACAGGCCTTTATCCAGTTCCGCTCCTTTACCGCAACGCCACTTTTAAGCGGAATCTACCTTTTGGAACGCTCACCTGTGGATGGCGTGGAAGAAGAGGGGGCAATAATCCTTAGGCCTTACGTGCTTACGCCTTCTTCCTGCTATCCTTCACGCGACAAAATGCTGGTCTTGCAGAACAACGACTAGCTGCCTTGGCCTGCCGGAACAATATCAACCCAGTCTATAAGAATCTGAGCGCTTGCCTTTGACTGGGTTCCAGACTTTATGTTTATTCCTATGAATTTATTCTTTTCCATGGCATTCTTGTTAAGCTTAAAGGCCACGTTCTTTGAGCCAAGTTTTGCCCTCTTGTCCCTAAAGTTAAGCTCTATTGTGTGCCAGCCTGCACCAATGTCGTCAAAGGTAAAGTTTTCAATTGCCCCCTTAAGGTTCACCTTGTAGAGGCTTTCGTTCTTAAAATAAGAGACAAAATTCAGCTTTGCAAGTTCATCGTGGGCCGCAAGCTCTGCCGGAATGTAAATGTGAATGCGCAGAACAGAGCCGGAAAGATTGTAAACCTGCTCCTTGTCTCGGGCTGTACCCAAAAGAATGCCGTATTCCTTGCCGTCAGAAAGGTCCAGGTTTGCCGTAAGCATACGCTTTTTGTTGCCTGCGTTAACAAAAGAAACCACATCCGGGTCGTCCGTAGTCTTAAGGTAGACAGTTTCGTCGTTCAAATCCTGGCTTCCCTTCCAAACCTTGGTCTGCATTTTGGAAAAATTGTTGGAAACAACGGTCTTCTTTTCGTTGCCGGATTTTTCTATTACAGACGGAGGAACCGTAATGTTCAGCCTGTCCGGATCCAGGTATTTTTCTGAGGCAGGAACCTTGTACTTCTTCTTTTTTTCATTTTCCGCCTCGTCGCTTTTTACGCTCCTGCATGCCGTTATGATGCAGATAATGGCGGCAACCACCCCAAGAATAATCTTTTTGGTCTTAGAATTCAACTTAAGCATAAATATCCCCTGTTTTACTATCGGAATTTTTTCAAACACTTTTTACTTTTGCCTTTTTCTTTGATTTCTTGATTTTCTTGGACGGTGCTTTTCTTGGCTCTACCATTAAGTTTCTTCTCTAATTCGACCGAACGTGCCTTTGCGCCACCCGCTTTCCAGGGCTACGCTACCGCTCCGGCCCGCCTTCGGCGGTCTGGCTACGCCACCCTTCCAATCGGGCGTAGGTCGCTTAGAAAAATCCCTCCATGGATTTTTCTAAGATTGCAGAATTGCTTTGCAATTCTGCATGCTGCTAAGCCGCCCTCCATGGCTCTTTACGGATTGGCAAGAAAGAGAAAAATCCATCCATGGATTTTTTTAGGTATCGGAGATTTGCTTTGCAAATCTCCGGGCTGCTAAGCCGCCCGTCCATGGGCTTTTTACTGGTTGGCAAGGAAGAGAACAAAAATCCATCACGCTGCTAACCTGCCCTCTATGGCTTGACACTGGTTGACAAGAAACAATCCGTTCCCTGAGCCCGTCGAAGGGAACCTTCCCAAAAAAAACTTGACTTTTGGCAAACTGCTTGTTATATTATAAAAGAATCGGGGGTGTACCGGTTTCGACAGACAGGAGTAATCTTGTGCTGCAGGTGAGGCTGTCGCCTGGTCTCTGATACAGACGAAAACAATAACTGCAAAACGTAGAGAAGACGACGAGTCTGAAAACGAACAGTTAGCTCTTGCTGCCTAACTTAAGGCACTGAGAGCCGGAATTTATGCTGCGCTGTTCCTAGCGGTGTAAAATTCTGTCACAAATAGGGACTTGCCTTGCAGAATGTGCGGGTTCTGCCCGGGACGCTGAGCAATCGGCCATCCGTAATAAGGAGACGACGCCTTTGAAGCCGCTACCGTCTCCCGACAAATACCTCGCTTCAATAAACCTGTAGAGGCACCTGCTTAGCCTGCTTGGACGGGAGTTCGATTCTCCCCATCTCCAAAATAATCCTTTGTTTTGCAAAAAAAATATTTGTAAAGCAAAGGATTTTTTTGTTTTTAAACTAGAACTCCCCGGAGTGAGCGCCGACCAAAGGGAGGAAAAGGCGGCAGGGATGCCGCCGACAGCGAACGCAGGCGGTCGGAATGAGCGAACAGGAGGTGAGCGAATGGAGACAGTTCAACTCTCCCCATCTCCAAAGAGAATCCCTTGCTTTGCAAAAGAAACATTTGTAAAGCAAGGGATTTTTGTTTTAAAAAGAGTTGAACTCCCCGGAGAGAGCGCCGACCAAGGGGAGGAAAAGGCGGCACGGATGCCGCCGACAGCGAACGAAGGCGGTCGAAAAGAGCGAACAGGAAGTGAGCGAATGGAGACAGTTCGATTCTCCCCATCTCCAAAATAATCCTTTGTTTTGCAAAAGAAACATTTGTAAAGCAAGGGATTTTTTTTGTTTTTAAACTAGAACTCCCCGGAGAGAGCGCCGACCAAAGGGAGGAAAAGGCGGCAAGGATGCCGCCTGCAGTTCTAAAATCACATTAAAAGCGAACGCAACATTCAAAAACGCAGCGGTCACTTTCTTTTATATGAATATAAGTTTTTCCCTTTATTTCAGCATCATTGCGGCGGAAAACTTTAAGAGTCTGGCCTTCGCGGCTTTCACCTGTATAGTGAACTTCAAGATCCTTAATTTCATGCGACTGCAAAAAATCATCATCAAAAACACAAAGAGCAAGCTTAATGTATTCAATGTTGTTCATGTGATGCGACATGTCTATATGGCAGGAACGGATAATCTGCTCAAAGACAAATTCTTCATCCTTAAAATCCGACGGAAATCTTTCAAAGGTCTCGTTATAAACCGGGGAAGGAAAATTTTCTTTTGGATATGGAAGTTCGGTAAGCTTTTGCGGGCGGTGGCTTTCAAGGCTCAAAACGCAGGCTTCCTGATTTGCAACAAGCAGGCGCTTTCCGTTTTTGTCTGCAATTTCCGTATTGACGTGAGTGCGCATTCCAAGGTTGTCAATTGGAAAAGTTCTCGCTGTAACAATTTCGCGCCAGTCAGGGCGTCGTTCAAAATGAACCTTAGTCTTTGTAAAGACCCAGAAGTCATTGAATTTTTCGCGGTAAACAACGCCGTCGCATCCCATTGCGTTAAAACATTCAGTAAGATTGTCCTGAACCATAAGCACGGACTGGGCAATGCCCATGCGCACTGTTGAATCAATAAAAGCCGAAGAAATCTCGCGCTCGCTTGTAAAAGTAAGTTTTTCAAAAGTTGCCATAAAATCATTATATCAAAAAAAACATTCATTGGGAAAGCGCAGGTTTGTTGCTGCCAGTTTGCTGGGCAAGATTCTGCACATGAGAGATCTTATCCTTGCTCCTTATTTCCGTATAAATCCTTTGTCTGATTCCGGGACTCCACCTTGGTCAGAAACAAAGCGCTCAACCGTCATGTGCAAATCGTATTTTTCGCGCAGTTCGGCAATTGTTTTCATCATTGGACTTGCGTGATGAATGTCTATGGCTTTTTGGTCTTCCCACTGGTCAATCAGAAGGACTGTTTTGTTGGGGCTGGCGTCAAAAAGAGGCAGATAGTATTCATACCTTAGGTTGCCTTTTTCTGCCCTGATTTTTTCTACAGTGCCGCTTTCCGTCATTTCTTTTGCAAAATCGAGTGCGGCGTTTCCTTTTCCGCTGTACCTTAGGTTTACTGTTATGCTCATTTATTTTCTCCAAATATTAGTTCCTTGCAATAAGACGGGCTGTGAGGGCAAAGAAAAGTCTGCTTCTTATGTGTTAACTTCCGCAGAATCTTACTTTAGCGCCCCTTCAACATACTTTTTGATGTCTGCACCACTGCCGCGGGTAAAATCTTTTCCGCCCTTAAAGTCTGCTCCTTTTGCAAACTTTGCAAGGTCACTTCCGCTTCGTCCAAGTTTGCTTCCGCCGCTTGTGCAAAGGGTAACAAGTTTCTTTCCGTTCCAGTTTTGGCTTTCTACAAAAGTGTAAACGATTTTTGGAGCATAAGCCCACCAGATGGGGTAGCACAAAATTACCGTGTCGTATTTTGCAATGTCTATTTTGTTTGCGATTGCCGGGCGACTTTTTGGGTCGTTGCATTCAATGGAAGAGCGTGATTTTTTATCGTGCCAGTTCAAGTCTGCGTCACTGTATTTTTGAACAGGCTGAATTTCAAAAATATCTGCACCCATTGCTTTGGCCGCATCTTTTGCCATGCGCTCTGTGGTTCCTGTTGCGCTAAAATAGACGACCGCCACGCTTCCTGTGGTTCCTGCGGTTCCTGAGCCTGTCGAAGGAGTCGAGGGAGTCGAAGGAGCAGCAAATACTCCCGCCGTAACAATGCCTCCGATTAAAAGTGAAAGAATAAGTTTTTTCATAAAATTTCCTCCGTAATTATTACCAGTTTTCATACCGCAGCCCTGTATCAAGTGCGGAAAGTTTTTCCATTTCGCTTTCGGTAAGTTCAAAATACCACACATCAAAGTTTTCTTCAATGTGAGAAGGGTTTGAGCTTCCGGGAATTGCTATATAGCCTGCCTGCAAATGCCAGCGGACAATGATTTGTGCAGCTGTCTTTTTGTGCGCTTTTGCAATTTGCAAAACCAAAGGATTTTGAAGGTGCTCAGAAGTGTGCCCCCGGCCACCAAAAGGATAATAGCTTTCTATATAGATTCCTTTTTTTGCCGCCCAATCCCTAAGCTTTTTGTTCTGATATTTTAAGTGGTTTTCGTTTTGAATGACGGCCGGTGGAATTTCAAAATCGTTAATGAAGTGAGAGGCCGATTTTTCCGTGTAGAAATTTGAAATGCCTATTGAGCGGATTTTTCCCTCCTTAACCGCACGGATCATTGCTTTGTAAACGGCGTCGTCTCCAGAGCTGGATCCATGCTGATGCAAAAGGCATAGGTCAATGTAGGAAAGCCCAAGCTTTTTAAGAGAGTCATCAATGTCCCTGTCTGGTGAATTGCTCCACGGGACAAGTTTTGTTGTAACGAAAATTTCTTCGCGCTTGCAGATTCCGTCCTTTATTGCGCTGCGGATTGCATTGCCAACTTCTTCTTCGTTGCCATAGTAGCGGGCTGTATCAATTAGCCGGTAGCCCGATTTGAGCGCAGCATAAACAGCCTTTTCGCAACTTTTGCCTGTGAGCGTCCAGGTTCCCAAGCCGAGTGTGGGCATTTCGTAGCCAGAGTTTAGTCTTACTCTTTGCCCTTCCTCTGCCACAATAAAATTCGCCATAAGCAATGCCGCCAGAATCAAAAACAATTTTTTCAAAAGCATTTTCTCCTATTCATTTACAGAAAAAACTGCCGTAATATTTCCCTTTCCCAAAATCTTTTTGAGCTCGGCCTGAGATATTGCGTCAATCTTTCCAAGCTGGGTAAAATTCCAGCTGTTTACATCGTAGTAAATTGTTATCTGATTGCCCTGGTACAAAATTATGTCGCCTGAGCAGGTTGTAATCTGCCTGTCATTCCGCGGAAGTGAAGTGCCAAGGGAACCAACCTTTTCAAAGCTGGCATAGTCGTGCATTTGTATTTCAACCGGCCCCTTTTGAAGAAGCGCGTAAAATGCCGCAGCCGAGGAATTGTCTGCCAGGGTTGCTGTAAGACTGTGGCCTCCGCTTTCGCTTGTTACTTCAATTTTTATTTTCATATTAGCTGCTCCTTGCTTTGTACTTCTTCCTTTCGCACAGGCTGTAGAAAGACTGATGAATAGAATCGTTAAAATTGCATAAAACCTCTTCATTTTACCTCCTATTTTAAATTTGCCTCAAAAAATGCATTCAGCTTGTCCCAAGGAATATAGTTTTCCTTGCCGCCATCGTAAAGGTCGCAGTGGGTGGCTCCCGGAATAATCATAAGTTCCTTGTTGGAAGCATACTTACTGCCCTTAACCATGTCGTTGTAAGCAGTCTCGCCCATGTAGCGGCTGTGTGCCTTTTCCCCGTGGACGATTAGGACTGCGGAGCGGATTTCTTTTGCATAAGTAAAAAGGCTGGTATTCATAAGGCTTGTTGCGGCGGTATTTGCCCAGCCCATGTTGGAATTGAGTGAGCGGGGGTGGTAGCCGCGGGGAGTCTTGTAGTAGTCCCAGTACTGGCTAAAGAAAGTGTCTCCTTGGGGACGCTCTTGTGGAAGTCCGCCGACTGTTGGGTATTCACCGCTTTTGTTAGCCTTTGCAAAACATTCTGTGCGTGCCTTGTTTACTGCAAGCCTTGCCTGGTAGCGTGCTTCTTCGTTGTCGTTTTGGTCAAAGTAGCCCTTGTTTGTTACGCGGGACATGTCGTACATTGTCATTACCGCACTTGCCTTGATTCTTGTGTCGATTCCGGCAGCGTTTAGTGCCCAGCCTCCCCAGCCGCAGATTCCGATGATTCCGATTTTTTCCGGGTCAACCTTGCTTTGGTTTGAAAGAAAATCCACCGCAGCCTGAAAGTCTTCCGTGTTTATGTCCGGGCTGTTCATGTAGCGGGGCTTTCCTCCAGATTCACCTGTAAAGCTTGGGTCAAAAGCTATTGTTAGAAAGCCGCGCTTTGCCATTTCGTGGGCGTACAAACCAGAGGCCTGTTCCTTTACGGCTCCAAAAGGCCCTGAAACTGCTATTGCAGGAAGTTTTCCCTTGCCATTTCCTGCCGGGCTTGGAACTTCTTTTGGCGTGTACATGTCAGCTGCAAGCGTAATTCCAAAGTGGTTGGTGAATGTTACCTTCTGGTGAGTAACTTTATCTGACAGGGCAAA
>Ga0256404_1006785_pt1 | contig 18617 bp, 16 predicted proteins | sample RumenRJG_01DNA_FD_185990 | JGI IMG/M metagenome (GOLD analysis project Ga0256404, IMG submission 185990) | Bovine rumen microbial communities from Lethbridge, Alberta, Canada - RJG_01 | ecosystem: Host-associated > Mammals > Digestive system > Stomach > Rumen | place: Canada: Alberta | collected...
TTGGCCTTTGCTTCAAAGACAGGACGCGTCTCGTCGTTGTTCTCACCAATGACTACAGGTACACCTTTCTTTATAATACCCGCTTTCTCTGCAGCTATCTCAGCCAACGTGTTTCCCAAGAACTGCGTGTGGTCATAGCTGATGTTCGTGATCACTGAGACTATCGGCGTGATGATGTTCGTGCAGTCCAGTCTTCCGCCAAGTCCCACCTCGATAATGGCAATATCCACATTCCTGTCCTTGAAATATTTGAATGCCATGGCGGTAGTCACTTCAAAGAACGAGGGATGCAAAGGCTCGAAGAAAGCCTTTTCCTGTTCTACGAAGTCTACGACATATCGTTCGCTGATGGGCGTGCCGTTTACGCGAATTCTCTCGCGGAAGTCGACCAGATGCGGTGATGTATAAAGACCTACGCGGTAACCGCTCTCCTGTAAGATGGAAGCGATGGTGTGCGACACACTGCCTTTGCCGTTTGTTCCTCCCACATGAATGGTGACATAAGCCTTGTGAGGATGACCGAAATGCTCATCCAGGGCCAGTGTGTTGGCTAATCCTTCTTTATAGCCAGATGCGCCCTGTCGTTCAAACATGGGCATCTGGTTAAAAAGATATTCGCACGTCTCCGCGTAGTTCATAGTTTATTAAGAGAAATAGTTCTTAAACTTTTGGAAGATAGAACGCTTCGTAGCCGTATCTCCCTTGAAATTATCGCTGTCACGGAATGATTCGATGGCCGTTTTCTCCTCACGTGTCAGTGTCTTGGGCACAAACACGCTGATATTAACCACCAAGTCGCCATTGCCACGACCGTAGCCCTGAACGGCAGGAAGTCCCTTTCCTCTCAGTCTCAGCGTCTTGCCAGGTTGTGTACCCGGTTCCATCTTCACTTTCAGCTTGGTACCTTCGATGGTCGGGATTTCAATCTCTCCACCCAGTGCAGCTGTGGGGAAGTCGAGCAACAGATTATAAATAAGGTCATTGTTGTCGCGGATGAAGGTGTCGTTCTCTTCCTCCTCAATGAACACCTGGATGTCACCGTTGATACCCTTGCGCTGACCGGCATTTCCTTTACCCGGAACGTTAACCACCATTCCTTCTGCCACACCAGCGGGAATCTTGATTTCAACCACCTCTTCGCCTTTCTCAACACCTGTACCGCCACAGTGCTTACACTTGTTCTTGATAACGGTACCTTCACCATTACACGTAGGACAAATGCCCTGTGTCTGCATCATACCGAAGATACTCTGTGTGGTGTGAGTGATGACACCAGAACCGTGACATGTAGGACACTGGTCGCTGGTACTTCCAGCTTCTGCACCCGTACCTTTACAGCATGAACAGGTAACATCCTTGCGCACCTTAAACTTCTTGGTCACACCGTGGGCAATTTCATCTAACGAAAGGCGAACCTTCAGACGCAGGTCTGAACCACGATGCAGCTGACGACCACGTGAGCGTGAACCGCCTCCGAAACCTCCGAAGCCAGCATGACCTCCAAAGATGTCGCCGAACATCGAGAAGATGTCGTCCATATTCATCGATGCGCCACCGAAACCGCCAAATCCGCCCATGTTTGGACCGTCAAATCCGAACTGGTCGTATTGTTGACGCTTCTGTGGATCGTGCAGCACATCATATGCCTCTGCAGCCTCCTTGAATTTCTCCTCAGCTTCCTTATTACCGGGATTGCGGTCGGGGTGATATTTGATGGCGATGGTACGATAGGCCTTCTTTATCTGGTCTTCCGTTGCGTTTTTGTCAACGCCAAGCACCTCATAGTAATCTCGTTTCTGTGCCATTTCTTCTTACTTCTTACATCTTACATCAGACATCAGACATCTTACATCAGACATCTTACTGTCCTACTGCCACTTTTGCATGGCGAATTACTTTATCGTTCAGTTGGTATCCGGCCTGCAGACAGTCAATCACTTTGCCTTTCTTGTCATCGCCCATTCCAGGCACCATAGCTACTGCCTCATGAATGTCCGTGTTGAAGTCAGCGCCCTCGGTCTCGATTTTCTTCACACCCAGACCTTCCAGTGCCTTCATGAACTTGCTATATATCAGTTCCATGCCTTCACGCAGTACGGCAGGGTCGTCGGTCTTTTCACCATTCTCAATGGCGCGCTCCATATCGTCGATGATGGGCAGGATGGCACTCACGGCCTTCTCGCCACCATTCAGAATCAGCTCAGCTTTCTCCTTCAGTGTGCGCTTGCGATAGTTGTCAAACTCAGCGGTTTTATAAAGCATCTGTGTCTTCAACTGCTCTATCTCGGCTTTTGCAGCCTCCAGAGGGTCTTGCTCCTCTGCGGGTTCAGCCTCTTTGTCAGCCTCCATGTCAGCTGTCTCGCCAACCACAGTATCTTCTACAGCAGCTTCCTGCTGTTCCTCCTCCATATTTATCTTTTCTTCTTCCATAGCTAATAATGTTTTTTCTGTTATCCCAGCAAATTCCGTGCCAGCTTATGCATACAGTTCCGCCTTCTTGGCCTTGATGTCCTCGTCGTAGATGTAGTCATCGTAGGTCATCAGCTTGTCGATGGTACCCTTCGGGGTCAGTTCGATGATGCGGTCGGCCACGGTATTGATGAACTCATGGTCGTGCGAAGCAAACAGAATGTTACCCTTAAACGAAATCAGGTTGTTGTTGAAGGCCTGAATAGACTCCAAGTCCAAGTGGTTGGTTGGCGTGTCCAGAATCAGACAGTTTGCATTCTTCAACTGCATGCGGGCTATCATACAACGCATCTTCTCACCTCCGGAGAGCACGCACACCTTCTTCTGGATGTCCTCGTCCTTGAACAACATACGTCCCAGGAACGATTTCATCATCACCTCATTACCTGTGCCATATTGGCTCAGCCAGTCTACGAGGTTCATCTCGCTCTTGAAGAAGTCGGTGTTGTCGAGTGGGAGATAGGCGGTCGTGATGGTCACACCCCATTTGAAGGTACCAGCGTCAGCCTCACGATTACCATTGATAATCTCAAACAGTGCCGTCATAGCCTTCGGGTTGTGTGACAGGAAGACAGTCTTCTGACCTTTCTCAATCGTGAAGTTCACATTGTCGAACAATACGGTTCCATCAGCATCCACGGCCTTCAGTCCTTCTACCTCCAGAATCTGTGTACCAGGCTCACGCTCCATCGAGAAGATGATGCCAGGATATTTACGTGTTGAAGGTGTGATTTCCTCCACGTTCAGCTTCTCCAACATCTTCTTACGCGATGTGGTCTGCTTCGACTTTGCCACATTGGCAGAGAAACGGCGGATGAATTCCTCCAACTGCTTGCGCTTCTCCTCAGCCTTCATCTTCTGGTTCTGAGCCTGACGCAGAGCCAACTGACTGGACTCATACCAGAACGAATAGTTACCCGAGAACAGCGTCACCTTGCCGAAGTCGATATCTACGGTCTGTGTCGATACTGCATCCAGGAAGTGACGGTCGTGCGATACTACGAGCACGCACTGCTCCAAGTTCGACAGATATTCCTCCAACCACTGAACGGTGTCCAGGTCGAGGTCGTTGGTAGGCTCGTCCAGCAACAGGTTGTCAGGATGTCCGAACAGCGCCTTGGCCAACATCACGCGAACCTTCTCGTTGTTCGATATCTCCGACATCTGCTTGTAGTGCTGACCCTCGGGCACACCCAGGTTCTGCAACAGCTGGGCAGCCTCACTCTCAGCCTCCCATCCGTTCATCTCGGCAAATGCCATTTCCAGATCAGCAGCGCGGTTACCGTCCTCCTCGGTCATTTCCTCCTTGGCATACAGGGCCTCGCGCTCCTTCATATTCTTCCACAGTGGCTGATGTCCCATCAACACCGTGTCCATTACTGAAAACTCATCATACTTAAAGTGGTCCTGTTCCAGCACACTCATGCGCTCGCCAGGCAACATCTCTACGGTACCCTTGTTGGGCTCCAGTTCGCCGCTGATGGCGCGGAGTAGGGTAGACTTACCGGCACCGTTGGCACCGATAATACCATAAATGTTACCACTTGTAAACTTCATGTTGACGTCCTTATACAACGTCTTCTTTCCAAATTGAATAGCCAGATTTGTGACTGTTATCATGTCTTTTTATACCTTATTTATATATTTCGGGCTGCAAAATTAGTAAATAAATGGCAAAAGACCAAATATATTTGAACTTTTTCGATTCACTCGACATTCTGCAAAGTTGGGCGAGTTATTTTTTATGGCTGCTTCTAAATAGAATAGAGTAGGGGACCGACATTTCTGTCAGCCCCCATACATTACGCCATACACGAGGTTACTCCCATCGTGGTTGCGATTGCCGTCAGTATGCTGATAAGCAACTGAATAAGCCATTTCCATGTCTCACGCTTCATTATTCACCTCCTCCCTGGCTAGTTGGAGTCTTAGGCGCTTCATAGTCCGTGGCCTCCTCGAAGGTGATATCGCCCAGCATGGCCACAGCAGCGCGGGTCACACCATTCTGCGTCGAGGTGGTATACTCGGGCTGGAACAGAATTCGGGGGCTCAGGGTCGAGGCGGTCAGGTCCTTCGCGTCCTCGAAACCACCGCGCTTGTTGCGCACGCCACACTTGAAGATGCCCACATTCTCAATCTTCACTTTCTCGCCCAGTCCGATGAAATGGCGCAGGGCGTAGCCCAGCTCATCCAGCACGGCGATGCAGTCCGAACGCTTCACACTGGCCTGCGTCTGGATGAAGTCCGCCAGCTGTCGCGTGGTGATATGCTTCTGGTTATACACTGCCTTGGCATAGAACTTGCCGTAACCCAATGACTTGGGACTTGTCTGCTTTTTCTTAATAAATTTCTGACTCATAGTAAATTAAAGATTAAACATTAAAGATTAAAGATTCAATTCGTTTCACTCACTTTTGTCTTCCTTCGGGAGCGGCTCCTTGCGTGCTGCCGAGCGCGTCCGCCCATGCTGCGGAGCCTTTGCGCACAGGCTCCCGAGCCTTTCCTTAGAGTGTGCCGAGCCGCTGCGCGCCCGCCGCCCACACGCTCCGTGGTGCCTCCCGAATTTTGACAATGCAAAGGTACTACATTTTCATTGCGGTTCACGAATATCCCCCTTTCTTTTTATGAAAGAAATTATAGGAAATTATGATTAATTTCTTAGCGCCTGTTTTATTTCCCCCAATTTCCCCTAATTTCGTTTCTATTTATGAAAGAAATTATGGGAAATTATGATTAATTTCTTAGCGCTTCTTTAATTTCCCCCAATTTCCCCTAATTTCGTTTCTATTTATGAAAGAAATTATGGGAAATTATGATTAATTTCTTAGCGCCTGTTTTATTTCCCCCAATTTCCCATAATTTCGTTTCCATGTGTCTTTTTTCGGGGTCACTTTGCTCTTGTGTTGCACTTGTTGCAGTGTTGCAGTTCTCTTAAAGGTATTCCCATACCCTAAAAATACTTCTATATTTATATATAAATATAGAGTTAATTTTTAACCATCTTATCATCTATTTTGGAACTGCAACACTGCAACGCTGCAACAGCGAGAGCAGAACCAAGGCGACTTTGGCGAGAAAGCACGTCTGCTGTTCGAACAGGAGCGCATCTCCGAGGGCCATTATGTAGAACTCTTAAACCTGCTGAAATAGGAATTAAAACGGAATATATATGGACGAACAACAGAATATAATCATTTATCGGACGGCAGACGGCAAAGCTTCGGTGGCACTATATGCCAGAGATGGAAAAATATGGCTGAACCAGCAACAGATGGCTGAACTTTTTGCCACCTCGAAGCCAAACATCAGTATGCATATAGCTAACATACTGAAAGAGAAGGAATTATACAATGATTCAGTTGTTAAGGAATTCTTAACTACTGCTGCTGACGGCAAGAACTATAATGTGGTATTTTACTCTCTTGAAATGATTATCGCTGAATGATCACAAGACCCCATGATCCTTGATTTTGCATGTTTTTGCCGAAATTTGTATTATATAATAGGTAATATTAGTAAAAAAACTGGTTATCTGTGTTTTTATTCGGAAAAACTTTGTATCTTTGCGCAGACAATTAAATACAACGACGTTATGACGGCAATTACAATCAACATCCCCAATCACGAGGTCAGCTTCTTCAAGAAGATGATTGCAAAGATGGGCTGGACGTACAGCGAGGCCGACGTGGTGCGCTCGGCTGCCACGCCTAAGGAGCAGGCGCTTGCCAAGGTTGATCATGCCTTCGGGCAGTTGCGCCAGATGAAGGACGGCCAACTCCAAGGTATCAATGCGGAGGACCTGCTCAATGAACTGTAAGATTGACACCAAGCCAGCATCTCCAACCGCGAGTTGCATAAACTGATGAAGAAGAACGGACTCGAATAACCACCATATGCCAGCGGGATCATGGGGTTCTACACATTGTGGATAACCTGCGAGTTATCCACAATTTTTATATTATTAACCATTCCGGTGTATTAGCGTAATGGTATTTTTTATACCTTTGCAGTCCCCTATGATGATAGGAAGAAATATCCGAAACAATCTTAGTTATTAAAACAAATGGTGGACTACAAAAATATACTGACTGGAGTGGCTGAGAGGCTTTCCAGTTTGAGGGAAGAACGGCCCTCGGCGGGTACGAGATACCGGCTGATGGGCGTGTTGGCGGACATTATGGAGGCAGTGGAAATGCTGTCGAAAGAGGTATTGGATCGTGTCAGTCAGGAGGCCGTGCTGGACGCCGATGTTGATGCTGACTTCGACGTGATGAGCGAAGAGGTGTTGTCGTGGGAACTGACAATAAAGAACGACGATTTGCAGGAATTGACACAGCAGGTGAACGACGCGCTGGGCGGTCTGAGCGATGTGCTGTCGCAAATAGGCAGTCAGCTGTCGCGACATCATAGCAATGAGGAATATGCACGACTCTATGAGCAGGAGAAACGACGCTATCTGGGCTCGAAGACGGCAAAGTCGGCGCGTAAGACCTTCGACGAGTGGAAGGAGGACCAATGCTACGGCACACCGAGTCTGGAGGATATTGTCGATTACGCTTTGGAGAAGCTGGTGCACATGTTCAACAAGGGTGTGTTCAGTGCCAGGGTGGAGCACATACAACGCACCACACGCTATCCGGGCGAGTTTGACTTTGAACAGTTGGACGTGGACGCAGAAAGCAGAAAACTGATCTACAAGAACTATGCCGTCCTGCGCAAGTTAGTTGACTATACCGACGGTTTTCTGGTGGTGAATGCGGCCCGTGTAGGTCAGCATTTTTACGCCAGTCGCCGCGAGGAGAAGGCGAAGGCTAACCGTACGAATTTCCTGAAGTATATGCACAAGATAACGCTGGCGCAGGAGGAATACAAGAAGTTGCAAGATGCCCAACAGGAAAGTGAGGACAGCAGTCTTCTGCCCGATGTGTTGGCTACCGGTATGGCGATGAAGTATTGGAAAAGGTCGCAAAAAGCTGGCTTCGTCGATGAACATTACCAGCTGTCGCCCACCACGACACGAAAGCAGGCCATGTATATTGCCGATGTGTTTTCCGACAAGTTGCAGATGCGTTCGAAGTGGAAGCCGTTTCAGGAGCTGTGGCACATCAACAATCTGGCACAGGAGAAATGGGAAATGCAGGAAACGGGCAAGTCGCCCGCACGTTCGGAAGAGATAGACAAGATTTTCGAGGATTAGCATAACTCGCTGATAAACAGTATAGTTTATCCCCTATATAGCCCCTATTATAGGTCCTATATAGGGGCTTTTTGTTTTTGTATGTTTGTAATTTTGCACCGTGAATCAATCACAAGTGCTCTTTGACTTATTGATACATTTTGAGCCCCTTGGTAAGGGGCGGCTATAAAGCGGGGTTTTAATTCAAAAACAAACAAAAACATTATGGAAACAAAAATCTTGAAAGTGGTACGCCAGGGCGAGGCCTTCAGCGTACAGTCAGCTAAGGCTGACGGCGGTCAGATTCAGAAGTGCAATATTGTGCTGAAGGAACTGGGCGGTAAGTTTGAAAACGAGTATGTGTGCGCTATGCTAGGCAATCTGGCGGCGTGCAGGTTCTACGAAGGTGATGTGGTGATAGCCACGCTTCGGTTCTCTACGCACGAATATCAGGGGCAGATGTTCCAAGAAATCTTAGCAACTGATATCGTGAAAGTGACAAAGTAAAACATTAAATTAATCATAATTTCCCAAAATTTCTTTCATAAAAAGGAAACGAAATTAGGGTAAATTGTGGGAAATTATTAACCCTGAGTTGAAGTGAGGAGGATGTTCCCGGGTAAATGCGCAAAGATTCCAACCTTCTTCTCGCTAACACTCAAACAAAATGAAATCAAACATACAGATTTTTACAAGTGATATTTTCGGCGAGATTCGTACTTGCCAAGTCAATAATCAAATTATGTTCGTGGGCAAGGATGTTGCCACGGCACTGGGGTACAGCAATAGCCGTAAAGCATTGCTTGATCATGTAGATGATGAGGACAAAACGGATGGCGTAACGATTCGTGACGCCATCGGCAGAAACCAGAAAGCGGTGTTTATCAACGAAAGTGGTCTCTACTCGCTGATTCTCTCTTCGAAGCTGCCACAAGCCAAGGCCTTCAAGCGTTGGGTGACCAGTGAGGTGCTGCCTCAGATCCGACAGACGGGCGGCTATATCCCCACGAAGGATGCGCAAGGGCGCCAGCTCTCCAATGAAGAGATTATCAACCGTGCCGACGCCATTGTTTGTCACACGCTTTGCATGCTGAACGAGGACGCCGAGGACACGCTGACGGCGACCCAGGTGGCCAAGACGTTCAACATGACGGTCAATGACTTCAATTGCGTGGTGCGCGACATGGGCATCCAGTACCGCCGCCACGGACGCTGGAACATCTCGGACGACCTCGTTGGGCGCGACCTGGTGCGCCTGCGTACACACGTGTCGTACTCACTGAAGGGTGAGAAGAAGGTGAAGGTGTATATGACGTGGACGATGGCTGGTCTGCGATTCCTCAACGCGAAATTGGGATACCCAAATTTTTAGATTAGACATAAAATTAATCATAATTTCCCAAAATTTCTTTTATAAAAAGGAAACGAAATTAGGGTAAATTGTGGGAAATAATAAAAATATGAGTGTACATTATATTTATAAGCAGAACGGGGTGAAGATGATGCGCCCCGTTCTCACGAGAGAGGAGTATCTGAAGTTGAGGAATGGCGGATTCCAGAAGGAGAATGTGGCGCGCATCCGACAGGGCGACGGGGCCTTGAAGGCGAGTCTGGTGCAGATGAATTACTCGTGTCTGCCGAACGATGACGGCACGCTGAAGGGCTCGAAACGGATGAGTACCACCGTGGGGATGGACATCGACTTCAAGGCGCCTGCGGAGCTGTCGGCAGAGGAGCAGCAGGCGTGGCTCAGCGAGCGTATGGAGAAGGTGCCCGAGATGGTGCTTGCCAAGAAAGATGTGCTAGGACTGCAGATGCTGGAGCGGAGCGCGACAAAGGGCTACCATCTGGTGTTCCGCCGTCGCCCAGAGCTCAGTCAGGAGGAGAACCTGAAATGGGCAAGCGAGTTGCTGGGCGTGAAGTTTGATGCGCAAGCGAAGGATATCACCCGCGTGTTCTTTACCACGACAGAAGCCGAACTGATTTATCTGGACGATGCCATCTTCGAGACCACGGAAGCTGTTTTAACGAACACGAAGAAGATTTTAACGAACACGAATCTCACTAATCTCACTAATGGCTGCGCACAGGAAAAAGATTCGTGCAATTCGTGCAATTCGTGTTCAGAAAAAGAATCGTGTTCAAATAAAAAAGAGCCTACGTGTTCTTTCCCCAGCGACTATAACGGGATTCCCTTCGCGGACATCATCGCGAAGTACTGGGAACTATTCAACGATGGTAAGGAACCTGTGGAGGGCGACCGTAACGCGCTGACGTTCGAACTGGCGGTGACCTTGCGTAGCATCTGCGGCTTCTCGCTGGAGAAGATGACGGCGGTGATTCCGAACTATTGGGGAGACAACGGCGAGGAATGGCGCAAGACGCTGGAGAATGCGCTGAAAGAGCCTCGCAAGGGTATGCCCTACAGGTTGAAGCAGGTGCTGCAGGCGTTGAAGTCACAACAAGCAGTCAAGGCTTGTGGCGGTACGCTGACCACTCCACCGGCGATGCCCAAGAAGTTGCCGCCACTGATTAGGCTATTGACGAAGAACGTCCCCTGGTTCTACAAGCCCGCTGTGGCCAATGCGGTGTTCCCTGGGCTGGGTGCCCACCTGCACGGCGTGAAGTTCCGCTACTGGGATAACGTGGAGCACGAGGCCACGTTTATGAACGTCCTGATAGGTCGTCAGAGTATCGGTAAAGGCACCATCAAAAAGCCTATCGAGTACATCATGGAGGACATCAAGCAGCGCGACCAGCCCAACCGCCAGCGTGAAGCCGAGTGGAAGCAGAAGAACCCGGGAGCGAAGCAGAAGAAAGACCCGCGGCCCACGGACATCTGCATCCAGATGTTGATTGACAACCTGACAGATGCCGTCTTTAACCAGCGCATCGTAGATGCCAACAACAACGGCCAGCGATTCATCTATACCATCGTGGACGAGATAGAGGGATTGAAGAAGGTGACATCGAAGGGGACGGTGGATGAGGTTGGTCTGCTGATTCGTAAGGCGTTCGATAATTCTGATGCCGGTCAGGAGCGCGTAGGTGCCGACAGCGTATCGGGTATAGCCCCCTTAAGGTGGAACTTTAACGCGTCAACGACCCCTCCCAACGCCAAGAAATTTTTCTTCAAGATGGTGAACGACGGTACCGTTGGCCGACTGGACATCTCGACGATTATCAAGGCCGATGACGACGATGACACCGCACCCATTCAGGGCATCTACGACCACACCTTTGCGCAGGAACTCAAGCCCTATATCGACCGCTTGGAGGCTGCCAACGGACTGATTGAGTGTTCGCAGTCGAAGAAGCTGTCGCTCGAGATGAAGCAGGAGAACAAAGATGCCGCAAAGCTCTATGAGAGCGAGGCCTACAGGGTCTTCAGCTATCGTGCCAACGTGATTGCCTGGCTGAAGGGAATGGTGCTCTATGTGGCGCACGGCTACAAATGGTCGAAGGAGATTGCGGATTTTGTCCGCTGGACTCAGCAGTATAATCTCTGGTGTAAGATGTTGTATTTCGGTCAACAGCTTGAAAAGGAGCTTCGTGAGGAGGTGGAGATTCAGCGTCAGTCAGGGCCACAGAACCTGCTGGAACTTCTGCCCGATGAATTCACCAAAGACCAGTACCGCCAGATGCGCCAGCAGCAGGGCAAGAGTGGTAGCGGTGACGGCACGTTGCGCAGTTGGCAGAGTCGCGGCCATATCGTCTATGACGAGGTGAGCGACAGGTACTGCAAGACCGAGGAGTACAAGAAGAAGTTTGGCGGTAATGTATGATTGAAGTTCAGAATAATCAAGAATGCTTTGTGCAGCTCTGGCGAAAGCTGGAGCGCACGAGGCACCTCCTCGGAGGTCAGTACAAGCGCTTCTGCATCCGTAATGTGCTGAAGGCGTGGTTCGGCTATGAAGCCACCGACGATTTCATCTGGGAGGTGTGCCGCTTGTGCGAGCAGGAAGGCTGGAACGAACTGCCTGCACCTTCGCTCTATCCGCGCAAACATCGCGAATTATTAAGAGCGATTGTGGCGGTGAAGACGGGCATCAGCTTTTGGAAAATCAATCTGAAAGCTCTCGATAAGGCTTATAGCATCGCCTTTCCGAACAGTACACCGATTAATGTAAACAAGAAAAAGAAATGAATCTTAGCGAGCATTTTAAATTAGAAGAGCTTTGTAAGACAAAGACGGGAATTGAGAACGTGCCCAACGAGGCACAAGTGGAGAACTTAAAGCGGCTGTGCCGTTGGCTGGAGCAGTTGCGCAAGCGGTGGAATAACCTGTACGGCGAAGGTGACGACCCGATTATCATTAACTCGGGATTCCGAAGCCCAGAGGTGAACAAAGCGGTAGGGGGCGTCTCTACGAGCAACCACCTGACGGGCTGTGCCGTGGATATCCGTTGCATCGGGATGGAACAGGCGTTGCGCTATGCGTGCATACTCCTTGACATTGCAGATGAGTCGCAGGAGGACTTCGACGAGCTCCTGATAGAGCAAAGCGCTAAGAGCCTCTGGATTCATTTCGCCGTCCGTCCCTTCGCCAACAGGCGACGTATAAGACTGATGAAGTGATAGGCAAGTCTGGCGAGTAAACAAAAAACGGGCCCATCGTGAAGGTGGACTCGTTTTTTATTTGTCTTTTGTCGTAAACAACCGAATGAAATTATCACAAATAACCGAACATAATCACCACAATTAGCCGAAAAATCATCAAATAATTTGTGTAATCCAATAATTATCAGTATCTTTGCCTCCAAATTAAGTAACAAACGAAAGATGGACAATATATATAAACCAAGAATAGCCGATAGATTACTGGTTCGTAAACTGGCAGGCAAGGGAGCCGTATTGATAGAAGGTCCGAAATGGTGCGGTAAGACAACTACCGCTCGTCAGCAGGCCAAAAGCGTACTTGACTTGGGTGACACTGAGGTATTAAAGCAAAGCAGGCAGATGATGGAAATCAGTTCCAAGACACTGCTACAGGGAGACACACCCAGACTGATTGACGAGTGGCAGACGATACCAGAACTGTGGGATACCATACGTAATGAGGTGGATAAGAGAGGGGCTTTTTCACAGTTTATCCTGACAGGGTCTACAGTGGCTCCGCAAGCAGACGAAACCACGCATAGTGGTACAGGGCGCATTGGGAGACTCAAAATGCGACCAATGAGTTTGTTTGAATCGGGAGAATCGAATGGCAGCGTCAGTCTTAAGAGTCTGTTCGACGGAGAGACCTTCGAGCCCCAACCCAACAATATTGACCTGCAACGTATTGCGTATCTGACTTGCCGCGGCGGTTGGCCACAGGCTACACTTCTCGAAGGTGATATTGCTTTGGACCAGGCATTCGGCTATATTGACGACGTAACCGAACGTGACATACAGCGAGTGGATGGTGTAAAGCGTAGTGCAGAGCGTGCCAGATTGCTGTTGCGGTCGTATGCACGAAACATCTCTCAACAGGTGTCATACGGCACCATCAAGGCCGATATGCTTTCGAACGATGCCAATACGCTTGATGAGGATACCGTGGCTGATTATATCAAGGCATTGAAGAAACTTTTCGTGATTGAAGACCTCGAAGCCTGGAATCCCCATATCCGTAGCAAATCGGCTATTCGTATCAGCGACACCCGCCATTTCGTTGACCCCAGTATTGGTACTGCTGCACTGGGCTTAGGTCCCAACGATCTGATTAATGACTTGGACTCTTTCGGACTCATTTTCGAAGATATGGCTGTACGTGATTTACGTGTATTTGCAGAAGCACTTGATGGAAAACTGTATCACTATCGCGACAGTTCTGGGCTGGAGTGCGACACGGTACTGCACCGCAGAAACGGAACGTATGCACTTATAGAAGTGAAATTGGGTGGAGAGAAACTGATAAACGATGGTGCAGAAACGTTGAAAAAGCTTGCAGAGACCATTGATACGACAAAGATGAAGAATCCGTCGTTTATGATGGTCGTTACGGCTGTCGGGCCGTATGCTTACCAACGACCAGACGGCGTGTTTGTGGTTCCCATAGGCTGTCTGAAAGACTAAATCATTTTCTGTTCAACCAAAGCGAACAGAACAACTTTTTTTCTTACTATATTTTATTCCATACAATAGTTGTTACATTCATGGTGAACATGTAGCGGTAGGTGGCAGAGCGGGCGCCTACAGATGCGGCATCTATACCATTGTGTACCGGGTCGTAGGGACGGCCGCAGTCTTTGATGGTCATCTGTATTCCGTCGTCTAACTCGCAGAGCGAGATGTCAAGATATTTAAGACGACGACTTCTGCGCTCCTGGGCATTTCTTAAGAGCGCCAGGATAGTAGAGTACATCTTAGAACTCAATTCGTCGCTCATCTCGCAGATGACGGCAAATAACTTGATCATCTTCTTCATCTCTTCAAGATTATGCTGCTCGTAATCTAACGAACATTCGAACTTAATACACGACAGCATCTTATCGACCAACGAGAACTTGGTATAGAGCGGGTGCTTGAGGTGCTCCCTGTAGCCGAAGGCCAGACTGGCCACAAGAATAGGCACGCCACCCACAATCAATCCCAGCCACATGGCATCGGCACTGACCTTCGAAAGGCCAAGCATACTCAGATAGGCTATGATACCCATGGCGAATACCAGCACGATCTTGGCCGTTACGTGACCTGCCAGTTGCAGTACAACGGTGACATACACCGCTACGGCACAGAAGCAGAAGTAGTAGATGCCAAAGCAGGTGAATACCCTGCGGGTCAGGGCGAGGTCGATACCGTCAAGACCAAAGCACCACAGGAAGAACTGCGGCACAGCCACCATTAACAGCAGTAGCACACCGTAGAATCCTACCAGTATGCTGGCAGTATTATTCATGATGCGCCGCAGTCCGTCGCTGTCGCCGGTAGCACGCATGTAGGTGACGAGCGAGACGCCAGCCATAGTGAGTCCCAAAACAACCGAGAACGTGGCCGACTGTATCTGCAGACATACATCAAAGAGCGTCAGCCCGTCGTGGCCTGCCACTTTCAGTACCAATGCGTTGCCCAACAGCATAAAGGCATTTACCACGATAAAATATACGTTGAAGCCGAAGCCATGCTTGAGGTTATCGCCGATGATGGCACCCAGGTCGCCCTGCGGCCGCACCAATCTGAACTGGCTCTTGCCCTTAAGGAAATGGGGCGATATGAGCGCGAGATTGATGAGACTCGAAATGACCGTACCCCATGCCGCACCGCTGATGCCCATGCCGAGCACACCGATGAAAAGGATGTCGAGCACCACATTGGCCGCACTGCCCGTAGCCACGGCTCGGGTGGTTAACTGCGGAACTCCCTCTTGCGTTGCAAAGTCGTTGAATGTGTTGTTTAGCGGTAGGATGAGCAGGTAAATGACGATTACCTGTAGGTACTCGCGGGCATACGCTGCGCTCTCGGGTCGGCCGGTCAGCCCCAAAGAGATGTTGTCAAGATTAATCCAGATGACCACAGCCGCTAATACCGCCACCAGCACCGCCGAGGCCAATGCCGCCGTGTATATACGGTTGGCCTTGTCGCGGTTGCCCTTGGCCAGCTGACCTGCTGTAAGCACTGCGCCGCCGCGTTCACATATCATCGTTAGCACGCTCACTGCGTTGACTAAAGGTAGCACCACACTCACTGCGATGAAAGCATCGTTGCCCAACAGATTGCTCGAAAAGAGCCCGTCGACCAGCGTCGCTATGAGCGGTGCCAATGCCGTAAGCGTAACGCTCAACAGGGTTAGCCGGTAAGCCTTGTCGATAAGATAGCTGTTACGAAAATTGCTAATATTCATAGTTGCATCGCTAATTCTTTATGCTGCAAATATAGGCAATATTTTCGAAAGTTCCAAAATTTCTTCTACATTTTTGCGAAAGTACGTGAAAATGTCATCATGAGTTGGAATTTATTTTGAGATATGTCAGGGGGCAGCTCTCTTGATTCTCAAAATGCGTCCTTTCAAGAAGATTTTCTTCCAAATGGGAGAATAATTGGATTTTTTTTCGTACCTTTGCAACGAAGATTGCTTTTTGTCCATACATATTTGTGATCACCACTGCTGATAATGATAATAATAACAATAACAATAACAAACTAAACGACAATAAATATGAGAAAAAAGACTAAGAACAGGCCCGGCGTGTATATCCACCACGGCAAAAAGGTCACGATTAAACAATACAAAAAATGATTACATTTATTCTGAGCCTTGCGGCTCTTGTCTTAGGTTACATCTTCTACGGCCGCTTTGTTGAGCGCGTATTCGGCCCCGACGACCGCGTGACGCCCGCCGTCAGCAAGGCCGATGGGCTGGACTACATCGTGATGCCCGGATGGAAGATCTTCATGATCCAGTTCCTCAACATCGCGGGAACAGGCCCCATCTTCGGTGCCATCATGGGCGCGAAGTTCGGTCCGTCGGCCTATCTGTGGATTGTCTTCGGCTGCATCTTCGCTGGAGCCGTCCACGACTATCTGGGCGGCATGCTCTCCATGCGCCACGACGGCGCGGGACTGCCCGAGATGATCGGCCACTATCTGGGCACGGCCACGAAGAACGTGATGCTGGTGGTCTCTGTGCTGCTGCTCATCCTGGTGGGAGCGGTGTTCGTCTATAGCCCCGCCCTGATTCTCCATTCCATCGGCGGCGACACAATGATGTGGATCATCATCATCTTCTGCTATTACTTCATCGCCACGATGCTGCCCATCGACAAGATCATCGGCAAGGTCTATCCGCTGTTCGCCCTGTCGCTGCTGTTCATGGCCGGGGCACTGATGGTGTGGCTCATCTTCCACTGGCCCACGCTGCCCGAACTGTGGACGCACTGCTACAACATGGGGGCCGCGACGGAGCCAGACCGTTGGACCGACAGCATCTTCCCCGTGCTGTTCATCACCGTCGCCTGCGGTGCCATCTCTGGCTTCCACGCCACGCAGAGCCCGCTGATGGCCCGCTGCGTCGAGAACGAACGCATGGGACGGCCGCTGTTCTTCGGGGCGATGATTACCGAGGGGGCCGTGGCGCTGATATGGGCCACGGTGTCGATATGGTTTTTTTATGGCGACCCCACGCCCGGCTATGAGCTTATCGCCGGAGCTACCGATGGCTTCCATACTTCTGCGCCAGCAGTGGTCAATCTCGTGTGCAACGACTGGCTCGGTGTGGCCGGTGCCATCCTGGCCATGCTCGGCGTGGTGGCAGCTCCCATCACCACCGGCGACACGGCCCTGCGCTCTGCCCGCCTGATTGTGGCCGAGTGGCTGAAGATGGACCAGCGACCCATCCCGAAGCGCCTGAAGGTCTGCCTCCCGTTGTTCGCCTGCAGCATCGCCCTGCTCATCTGGCAGATAGGCAATCCCGACGGCTTCAACACCATCTGGCAATACTTGGGATGGACGAACCAGGCTCTCTCCGTGTTCACTCTTTGGGCCGTCACCGTCTATCTCGTCCGCCAGAAGAAGAACTTCTGGCTCACGCTCATCCCCGCACTCTTCATGACCACCGTCTGCAGCACCTACGTATTCATCTCCCGTCAGATGCTCCACCTGCCCGAGCCATTGGCCTACGGCCTGGGCATCGCCTGCCTCGTGGTGGCCAGCGTGTGGTTCGCGGTATGGTATAGGAAGGAGACGGGAAGAAAGTAGAATGACAAAATAAAAAAGTTGAAAAGCGTTATGGATATGTTTAGCAATGTGACTGAGAGCTTCAGCAACAACCTGATAGTGGAGGATCGCTACCGCATGATTCTCGACGGTCTGCAGGTGACGCTGCTTATCACGCTCTTTGCCGCCGTGCTAGGTACGATACTGGGCGGACTGGTGTGCTGGATGCGCATGAGCCGCCGCCGATGGCTGCAGCAAGTGGCACGGGTGTATATCGACTTGATGCGGGGCACGCCGGTGCTGGTGCTGCTCATGCTGATGTACTATGTGGTGATGGCACCAGTGGATGCTACCGGCATCGTGGTGGCCATCGTCACCTTCGCCATGAACACGGCGGCATACATCAGCGAGATGCTGCGCACCACCATCCAGGGCATCGACCGCGGACAGACGGAGGCTGGACTGGCCTTGGGCTTCACCCCGAGACAGACGTTCCTGAAGATTGTGCTGCCACAGGTGGTCCGTGCGGTGATGCCCGTCTATCAGGGCGAGATTATCAGTCTGCTGAAGGGCACGAGCATTGTAGGCTACATTGCCGTGGCCGACATGACGCGCGCCTCCGACCTAATACGCTCGCGAACGTTCGATGCCTTCTTCCCTCTCATCGTGACGGCCATTATCTATTTCGTTATGGCATGGCTCATCGGGCTGTTGCTCCAGTCACTGGTGCAGCGGCAACGTAAGAAAGCTACGGTTGCGGCAGTGGTGCTGACACTGTTAGGCCTGGCGGGCTATATGCCCACGATGGACGGAGGCGATGCTCCTGCCAACATGTCCGGCATTTCGTCGTCAGAGGTGCCTCCCGCCTTCAAGGCGCTAAAGGGCAAGAGTGTGGCCGTCATCATCGGCAGCATCCAGGACATCGCCGTCACCAGCATGGCTCCCGATGCCGACATCCTGCGCATGACCACCACGACCGACCTGCTGGCTGCCCTGGAGAGCGGCAAGGTGGACGTGGCGGGCAGTGAGAGCCTGTCGCTGGATTTCAACAAGGAAATAGCCGACAAGGTGGACTCAGTGGGCGCCGGACTGGAGTCCATTCCCGTGGCTGCCATTTTCAAGCGGGGCAACACCGCCCTGCAGCAGGACTTCAACCAGTTCCTGGCCGACATACGCCGCGACGGCACCTACCAGAAGATCTACGACCGCTGGCAGCAGTCCGACGACCCCTCGGCCCTGACCATCCCCGAGCAGCGCGGCACAGGGCGCACCCTGCGCGTGGCCACCTATCCGGTCATGCCGCCGTTCAACTTTATCAATTCCGGCAAGCCCTCTG
>Ga0256404_1006786_pt1 | contig 18617 bp, 28 predicted proteins | sample RumenRJG_01DNA_FD_185990 | JGI IMG/M metagenome (GOLD analysis project Ga0256404, IMG submission 185990) | Bovine rumen microbial communities from Lethbridge, Alberta, Canada - RJG_01 | ecosystem: Host-associated > Mammals > Digestive system > Stomach > Rumen | place: Canada: Alberta | collected...
TCTCCTCTCTCTCTCTTGTATCTCTATATAAAAGAAAAATAGGCAGAATGGAAATAACATTCTACCTATTATAATATATCTAAGTTATTTCTATTAATATTTTAAAAATATATTAATAGAATTAATTTAATTAACCCAATTTAGTAATTACATCTTTAACCATACTTAAATTTTCATTTTTAGATAACTATTCTGTAATTTTACGAGCATCTAAATCAACGTCTTTATAATCTTGTACAATCTATTCCATAATGCCCATTGCGGAATCTCTATATCTATAAATTTCTTTTATAGTTGCCTAAATACTAGTATTAATATACTCAAGTTCTTCTTTTGGAATATTTTCTTTTATTTTATTAGCAAATCCAGAACTAACAAATAAATCATAAAGTTTTAAAACATCTTCTGATTGCTTATCAGTAACATTAATATTTGTATATGTTAAAATAACTTCAATAAGTTCAAAAATTTCAATTTTACAAGGATTATAAAAAACATGATCATCAGATGAATAATTTATAACTCTTGAAATTAAATCTAATTTTTCACCTACTGGAAGATATTGCTTTACTTCTATTTTTTGATCTTTCCATTCAATTTCTTTTATTGAAATATCTTTAGAAAGAGATAATTTTGTGAATGCTATTTTAGCCATTATATATCAATCTCCTTTATCTCTACTTATAAGTAATTTTATTATAAAATATTTTTTAAGAATTGTCAATTTTATTTTATTCATCTGACAGCCAAACTGTTGTATCTGGGATATCTGAAATCATACTAACCATATAACCTATTAATTCATTCTATGCCATATCTGTTGCATTTACATAATCAGAATTATACTAAGCTATATCATAACCACCAGCCTAAAATCGTTCTTCAAACTAATATCCATAATTTTCTAAAATTTTATTTTGAATAGTAGGTTCTCCATTAACATTTTCTTCCCATATCTAAGCCCCATTTATAGCTGTATCTAAACTACTAATATTAAATCCATAACCTGTCATTTCTCCATTTTTATTAAAAGAAACCATTTTCTAAGACATATTAAAATTAATTCGTTTATTATTATTTTCAATAAAAAAATTCTAATCTCCACCATATGTCCATTGTAAATTATCTAAATTAACTCTAGCTCCAGAGGCAATAAAATTATCTAAAAATCTCTATGGGTCTCCACTTAATCTACCTAACATAAATAATTCATTTAAACGACCTAAACCTAATTTTTCTCCCTTTTTTGTTAATAACTAACCAGCCATATTCTTAGCTAAATAATTTTGAAACTAATTATTTAATGAAGGATTCTCTATTAATTGAGCAATATTTCCATTCTATGAGCCAGCAAAAATTACTTTTTGTAAACTTTCAAAAAAAGTATCTTCATTTATAATTTCTCTAATTTTTAAAGCAAATGTCTATTTAGCTCTTATCTTGCCATTTCGTTCTTCATATTGTGTTTTTTGATTTTTTTTATATATCCCTACTTGAATTTTCATTAATTCCCTATCTCTACGTAACGATTCCATAGTTTTTGCATCTGCAAAAAATTCTCGATAAAAACCATCTTTATCTAAAATTCCTATTTGTTGTATTAAATTATCTTGTCTTAAAGCTTGGCTTCCTTCTTCTAATAAGTCAATAGTATTATTTAAATTATTGAATAATACTTCATAACTATTCGAATATTTTATTATCTAATCATTTATAGCAAATAACTATGATTTTAAATTAGATAATTCAATAGCTAAATTATTTGAAATAAGATCATTTTGAGTTAAAGAATCTAATCCAACTAGTATATTATCAAATTCTGAAAATTCATTGTTTAAAACCAACTAAAGAGAATCTAAAATACTATCTCCATTAAACCAACTATATTTCATTTCTAAATCTTTAATTAATGTTTCAATCTAATCTTTCATATCCGATAACTTATCATAATCTTTTAAAAAGATTTCTTTTGCTTTAATTAATTTTTTTGCATAGCCTTTTTCACTAAATTTTCTAGCCACTTTATTACCAGCTGTAAAATTAAATTCTACATCAATAATTTGTTTAACATCTTGTACTTTTCTATTTTTTTTACCACGTTTACTATACTATTGTAATGGCATTTTTTATTATTTCACTTCCTCCCTCTGACGAAATGCCTGTCGGTTGCATAAAAAGAAAAAGGAGGAAACCTATAAAAAGTTTCCTCCTTTAAAAAATTTTTTAATTAAGTAACTTTGCTCAATCGCACATTAGAACCACTCAAGACCATCATGGCTTGGTTCATGGCTTGTGCTATGACGGTGGAGATCACTATCAATAACATCTTCAATAACTTGAATTGCAGCATAAACCTTATGAGTATGGTCAAAACGAGTATAATCAGGGAATGCGTCCATAGTAAATGTAAAGGTACTAGGATCACCACTATTTGCCATTGTGAATGTAAAGTTAGACTGAACCTTGCAGTTTGGAATTACAAATTCAGCAGGCATATCCTGACCATCTTGGTTACGGAAAAGTGTCTCAGCCTCAAGATAATAGTTGCCACCAAATTTATCAGCAGTAATTTCAATCTGAGTTGCGCCAGCCTTACGAGCAACATAATAATCAACAAGAACACTATCAAATGTTGGAATTGGTTTATCATTAATCATAATGAATGGGAATTCACGAACATCATAATTGCCTGGGTCATAACCTGCAACAGGTGTCATATCATCAAGACCTGATGCGCCACCTTCTTCATAATCATGTTTCTGAGCACTACGATCAACTAAAGTAGTAGGAAGAACATAGTTTTCATGGTCAGAAACAGTAATCCAATATTTATCAATATTATTATCAGTTACTTTATTAATACCGACTCCATCAAATGTGACAGTCTTTTCACCAGTTTCTTCACTAATATTGAGAGTTCCATCTTTAACATCATCACTATGAACAGGAATATAAGGCTCAGAAATGATTTCGCCTTCCTTCATAAACATAACATAACCAAAGTTTTCGCCTTCTTTAGTTGGAAGGTATGGTTGATTACTGAGAGGAATACGAATAACACCAGATGTCATCTGTTCAATATTTAATTCACTTCTATCAATAATTTCAGTTACATGTTGATAAACTGTCTTATCCTTTGCATCAATTAAACCAGCACCAGTAAGAATACTTAATCCTTCAGCAGAAATAAGAGCATCTTCCATGGTGAAGGTAACTGTGCGCTCACCTTCCCAAGCAACGAGACGAGGATTTCCGCGTCCACCTTGGGCATATACTGTACTAGACTGACCTTCAAGACTAGAAGTCTTTAAGGTATCAAAATACATAACGGGTTCATTTTTATAGAAAATCTTTTTTCCGACTTTCTGAGCTGCCTTAGCTTTGAGAACTACATTGCATATCTCGCGTACGCCGAACTTTTGCATATATATTTCCTCCTTAAAATTTTTAATGAATATTCTTCATCCAATTTTCTGGATGTTCATCTGGTTTAGCTCCTGCTAATCGGGACCGCAAATCAATATCCCAATTAATATAAAGCATAAACCTTTCAACTAAATCATATAGTTGAAACATTGTTAGTTTCTTCAATTCTAACATTGATATATGTAACCCAATTGTTAGCATTGAAATATACTAAGTAAAAACACTAATATTTGAATTACCTTTTAATTCAGCAACTTTTTTTCGACCTTTCATAATCTTATCCGCAATCTGTTTTGCTCTATCATTTATAGGATTAAATGTCTACTAATCCATTGGGCCATCTTCCATACAAAAAATTGCTCTTAATGCTTTTTGTAAATCTTCAAAGTTTTCTTCATCTATTAGTATTGTGATATCATCTTTTTTAAAAACTAAAGAATTTGGTGTAAATAATACCTAATAATCTGGTAATAATAATGTTAATACTTGTTTAACAGCTTCTTTTTTTTCTTTAGCTTCTTTCTCAGACATTATCATCATAAATATCTGAAAATTAGTTGTAGTCATTAAAAGAACTTTGTCCTCTATAAACATAGTTTTATGCAAACATAATGTCTATGCACCAGAAAAAAAGTCCTATTCTCCAATAAAGGAAATCTCTTCTAAAGTAGGCTAATGTAATACTAACTAGCATGATGGCACTGGTATATCAGTGCCGCATATCATTGCTAATCTTGTATCCATTACTCTTTCTTATTTTCCTTATAATTCCAAAAATCCTTTTGTAATTGCTCTTCATGTTTTGGAGATACATTATGATATTTATCTTCTCCACCATGATAAGCAATATATTTCAAACAGACTGCTGCATACTCATCACTAAGCACTTTTTCCTATGCACTAAGAAATTCTAACAAACCAATACCTGTTAAACGTTTCTTATTAAACATATAGTCAAGCTCTGCCGCAATCTTAAAAGGTCTTAATTGAAAATCTTTTAACTACCAGTTTTCAAGATGACAAACTATATCAAATTCAATAACATTATCTCTAAATTCTGGATTAGAACTCTAAATAAAGTTATTAAAACTAATTAATAAATAATTATATTCAACATTATCAACAGTAATCTTGGGAACAATTTTAATATTATGTTCTAATAATGATAATTTCTAATCATCATCTAAATCTGGTTTACTTAAAGCATCAGCAGAAGTATAATACAGTAGCCTTTGAATTCGAGGGTTTTTTAAAATATTATCTATAATAATGCCCATGTCTTTTTCTACAGAAAGAAAAGAAGACTAGGGTCTTTCATAATTTTGTACTCTCATTTTTATTTACCTCATATTAATGATTCAACTACAATAGTCTTATTATAATTTCCAATACGTAATTCAAATTCCCCACTATATGGGGAAAGCCATTTGACTTTAACGCAACTATATCCTTTTTCATTAGTAAATGGTTCTAATTTGACAGGATACTTTTTATCAACTTCCCACTTCTAAGCACTAGGAATACCAATAGTATATTCATAAACTTTTGAAGGTTTAATAAATGTTTCTCCAGCAATAAATATAACTTTTCTTTCAGTTGATGGATTAGGATCTTCTTCAGGAGTAATTAATACACCAACAAGACCATTATCAACATCATCCTAAGTATTATTAGAGAAATATTCGGTTGCTTGAATTTCTAAAATTCCAGGAGTAGAAATAGAATCAGTCGCTTCAACACGCCAACAAATCTTATCATCTGGATCATCTGCGCCAGCTAAATAAAATTTATCATAACGTTTAAATCTATTCATTGTTAAAGGATTTTTTGGCATGTAGATATCAAGAGAATAATTGGGATCATTAAAAAGTATATTATGACGATCATAATCATCAATTTTTGTTTCTACTGGTCCACGAACTGCGCAATAAATTGCATGTTCCTCACCATCTTCATCTATCCATCTAATCTGATAAGAACATCTTCTAATAGTTGCTCTAAAATATGCTACTTCATCAACATCTTGAGTTAATATAATCCAATAACTACCAGTGCGCGACCATTCAAATATATCACCTGGCTAGAAATCATGATCAAATCTTACTGATAAGATTTTCTAATCATAATCCATTTTTACTTTATCAGGATTAATTAATGCGCGCACAGTCGGCATATTCATGCAATCTTTATCAATGTCTTTACCATCTTGTACTTTTTTAATACGTACTGCCTAATAAGAATATTTTGTAGCATGATCTAATGCTCTTCTTTTATCTCGAATCATTCTTTCTTGTTGGGGATATCCACCACGAACATTTAACTATTCAGCCATTAAGTTAGCATTGTCAACAGTATCTCTATAATAAACAGGAGGAATTACTAATGAACCTAATCTTTTATTCATTAAATCTAATGATAGATTTTGCTAATGTTGTAAAGGATGAATATTCATTTTATTACCTCATTTATTAAATTAATACATTCAAATACTGTTTTTCTATAAATAATAAATTCTGTTTCTTCTACACGTAATCCTTCTAATTTTGAAAGAAGCTATAAAAAATGCGAGTTATGGAGAAAAATTTCATCCTTACCCGCAATATCAATAATAACAGATTCTAACTATTTATTCCAATCTTCATTATTTTCCCACATAGGAATTAATTTCCAAAGTTGATTAGTTAACCGTATTACCTCATCTTTTATTTCTTCTTTTGAAAAATCAATGTTATATTTATTAACCATTAATAATACACTCCATGCCCAACTGCATTAGACCAGTTAGAAGCATATCTATTATCATCATGATTAATTCTTCTACGTTTATATAACCTCTGCATATGGTGTGATTGCCGATGGCATTCTGTTAATAAACCTAAAAGTTTCTATAAATGGTTTGCTTGTGAAGTCATTTTAAAATCTGCTCCACTATATTTCATACGTGTATTTTCAATAGAAGTTACCTAACGCTACACCCAATTTATCATCATAAGAATAGCTAAAATATTAATTTCTTCAGAGTTCAAATCTCCAGCAAACGTGGATTTTTCAACTACTACTAAGGGGGCTTTCCCCAAATCATCATCTTCAATTGTATCATCCCATAAAAGTCCAATAATCATTTCATCTTCTTGAACTTCATCTTCAGGTTTAATTTCCTAATCAATTGTATAATCATAAAGATTACATCTTGGAAATTCAAATCCAGGAATTGCTTCAATTATCATATTGCGCAAATCCTTAATTGTGTCCTATGGGGTTAATTCAAGATACATATCATCAGTAATTTTTCCAAGAAAGCGATTATAAACATCTGTAAATCTAGTCATAGCCGCCTCCTTTCTTAAAATTAGCTCTATGGTGTGACTACCTTATAATTTGCTGTTGTTCTTCTACCAGCCACAGGAGCTGTTTGCTCTTTCTTAATTTCTTCTTCTTGCTTTGCATCAGGCTCTTGTCCTGAATTAGCAACTGCTGCATCAACATCAAATCCTGTTTTATTCTTTAAAGCTTGGCGCTTCTAAAAATCACTAAGAGGAAGTGAAACCGCAAACTTCTTTACTAATTCAATAACACCTTCTGGCGCAAAATCAAGGCAATCTAAGAAAGCCTCAAGACTACCATTTTGTAATAATTCAATGACTTCTTTTTCACTCATATAGTATTCTGGTTCAGTTTTAATTCCTAAACTTTTTGGAACACCTTCACTTTGAATCTGAAGGAAATTAGCCATTAATTCACGACCACCTGGCTGATAACTTAAATGAAGGAGTTCTTCATATGAAATTCTTTTTAATTCACCTGGCGCAAAACGTCTATGAATATTATCTTCAGGAATATGATAAACAACTGTTCCAGCACTACGATTTTTAACATTGTAATAATACATTTTCTTTGCCATATTTAATTATCTCCTTTTTCACATAAAAACAAATTGGGGAGTGGGAGATTTACTCCCTCTCCCCAAGTAGAATAAATTATATTAAATTAAAATTATGGATTTGTAGGATCGGTATTACCGCCAGAAGCGTTGCCACCCTCATTACCACCAGCAGCAGAGCCATCTTCATTCATAGCTCCATCAAAGCGTCCATCATAAGTAATAACACTACCAGTTACACCATTGAGGAACCAAGTTTCCATCTGACCCATAAGAGAAGTGTCAACATAGCAGCAGATGTCATTAGCGAGCATTGCAACTACGCCAACCTTACGATAAACCTGAATTTCCTTAGACCAGTCGCCACGGTTATCAAGTTCTTGAACAAGAGTATTGCCCTCGAAAGCAATCTTTACAGGCTTACTATTTGCGCCAGCAGGAATAATCCAGCAATAACCTGGATCAATAACCTTGCGGCTATTGGTTTCATCTTCAAAGCCTTGCTCAAGGATAGTCACAGTATGACCCTTGTAATTAGCAAGACGACCAGTGCGCCAAAGCTCTTCTTTCATACCTTCGGTATAACGCCAAGCTTCTTGAGGAATCATCTTAACAGCAAATTCATAAGTGCAATAAATAGCAGGAGTACCATAAGCACTTGCGATATAGATAAGACGATCGAATTCATTTTCATCAAAGCCATTAGCAGCAACGCGGTTGGCAGGAGGAAGCTGATTGACAGAAGCTTTAAGAGCATGAGCAACTTCTTTTGCGATGAGCTCTTCCATACCCTCATAAACAATACGAGTTACTTCTGCGAAATCAACACGACCATCAAGGAATTCCTCAAAGCCGATTTGAGCAGCGCCACCAATAGCACTGGTGCGAACTTCAAAAGCCTCTTCATTACGACCAAGTTTGAAGACTTCATAGACGCCTGCAAGACCGATACGAGTAATGAATTGCTTTGCACGATTATTAGAATTGAGCTTTCTGCGGAAGATGGGCTTATCACCCTGACCAAAGGTCTTTACTTCAGCAAACTGCATATAAGTCTCGGTGATCTTCTTAGGAAGAACTTCATCGAGAGTCTGTTCAATTAAACTAAAAATAGTATTTTTATTTTCACGATAAGCAGCATTAGAACCGCAAAGTTCATTAAGTTCCTCACGAAGAGTTTCATTAAGAGCTTCAAAGCTAAGGTTCTGTCCATTAAAGCTATAAGCAACAGGAGCAGAAGCGTCTGCCTTAGCAGCTGCTTTCATAAGTTGAAGTAATTCTTTATATTCTAACATTATTTCTACTCTCCTTCCTATTACTTAATACGCATTAATTTAACACCAGGCTGATGATCAGGCATGGTATAAACTTTAACTACTTGCCATTGAATAGAGCCATCGCCAGACTTGGAAAGGATACCATCAGCTTTACGTGGGCTAAGAACATCTTTAACAGCGACAGTGCTATCAGCAATCATATTGGTTGTGAAAATATCACCAACATGAGTCTTGAGAACACGAGGAACCATAGAACTACCATTCTCTGGCATCATCTTCTCTTGATAAAGAGACTCAATATGGAATGGATCTTCATTGTAATGAAGTTCATACATATCAGGAGCAGCAGTAACATCATCATACTTATAGGTCTTATCACCAAGAGTAATAGAATCATTACCATCAGCATCTACTCCATTGTAATAACGAGACTGTTTATCCCAAGTAGTATCAGGAGAATTACCGTATTTTTCACCACCAAATGGGCTATAAACACGAGCTTGATAATTGTCTCTTAACATTGCGAACTCAGCATCAATCTGATGATCGCGATAAAGTTTAATTTCATTGAATACGAGCATCCATTCGCCTGGACCTTCAAAATCAACGACTTCATCAGCATAATTATATTTTACGAATTGGCCATTTTCAAGAATCTCAATATCCTTCTTAGCAGGTAACTGCGCATAAACTTCCTTTGTTGCCTGAGCAGAGAGGTGGTTTGGTTCTACTTGACCATAGCCATAACCATTAGCCTGAATATAACCAGCTTGGCTTTGAATATTCTTTTTTAAGAATTCACTAAGCATTTTATATTTTCCTCCTCAATTAAATATTCTTTTCTTTTGCAACTGCTTGTACGCGCTGTACCCAAGCAGGGATATCATCATAAGAATTATCCACAGAATCAAGATTGAAAACAACTTCCTTCTTTTCTTCTGGCTTGTCAAGATCAAAACTGACCTTATTGCGTACGCAAATTACTGAAAGCTTTGCTTCAATATCATCAAGACTATAAGTGTCAATGTTATCAACGCAATCTTTCTTTAAATCATCAGAGAGCATATAGAAAGAATCAATTAATTCTTGTTTCTTTTCTCTGTCAATTTTTAATTTAAACTCATTAAGAGTATTAAGTTGTTCAGTAAGATTTTCTTTTTCTTCTGTTAAACTATTATTAGCAGTTTTTAAGTTTTTAAGTTCAACATTTAATTCTTCAATCTTACTTTCAAGAGCAGAATACTTTTCAAGAAGTTCTTGATATTCAACAACTTCTTCAAGATTGTATTTGTCTTTTTTCTTCTTTTCGTCTTCATCTTCAGGATCTTTTTCTTCAGACTTTGGGTCCTCTTTATTATCCTCTTCTTCTTTCTTCTCTTCTTTACTCTTTTTGAATTCAGCTTCATAAGCTTCAACTTCTTCAAGAGCAAATTGAGGTGTCTCCGCAGACTTATAATCTGGAGAAACTTTTTCAAGTTCTTCAGCAGGCTGGAAACCATTCTCTTCAGTGAGAGAGAAATTTAAACGATAATATGTAAGATCTTTGCGATTACGAAGAATGGCGAACTTTTGGTCGCCGTCCTCAAAAATGCCATCAATGCTATAAATTAAGCAATAATCTTCATCAAGATAATGCCCCCACATATATTCATAAATAGCATCCCAAAGGCCGCCACCAATTTCAACAGCATAAGTATTAAACACTGGTGTTCCTCCTTCATCTTTAGTCAAAATTTCTTGCATTTTTTCCAACATTGAGAATAGCTATTGTTTAAACCCATCCTCAAAAGAAAATTGTACATTAGTAATAGATGCGCCTTCAAAGCAAGGTTCGCAATCTTCTCCTAAAATACAAAGCTTAGACATTATTGCTTCATTTATTATGAAAAACTATGGTTTTCCATTACTATCTTTTGTCCAAAAAGCATCTAAAGTATTTGTATCAAGTTCCATAGATTGATTATTACCTTTTTCAATAATTCTCTATGTCTCTGGATATTGGCCTGTCCAAATATATCCTTCAGTCATTAAATATTCATGAGGGACACCATCATCTTCAAACCACTAAAACCATACTTTAGCATCAGTTGGTACAAAGCCATAAGGGCGAGTAGTGTCTTTAATTTCAAATTTACCATTTGAAATATCAATTACTCTATTGTGTTCTTCAAAATCTCCCTTATCTTCATTATAAAAACCAACAATAGGACAACCAGGTAAAGTAGCTGCTAAATCTTTTGCCACTTCTTTCGTAATTACACTTCGATTACGATTAGGTTCATCCCCAACATAACAAACTTTTATTTGACATTTTGAAATAAGAGGATTAATCGCTTCTATTTGTAAAAATTCAATAGGCATATTATCCATATTTATACTAACATGAGCCATTTACTTGATTAACCCTCCTCTCAACTCATAGATTCTCTATTTTGAATGGTCTTTTCAGACTTCTAATCATCAGGAAGTTCTGGACGACCAATTTCTGATGTATTATCAGAATTATTTGATTTCCTTTGACTTCTTGTGGCCAAAATATCTTGTCCATTCATTGTTGAACTCATCAAAGGTGGAATCATAATACTTGGTAAATCAAGAATCTCATTTTCAAAATATGCAAGATTAAGAACAGAACTCTAAGAATGTCCAAGCGCAATTGCCGGCATAAATTTAGATTGTCCATTTGCCGTGAATTCTTTATATAATTTAGCTAAATCTTTATAATTATACTAAGTTGTTTCAAGCATAACAAATCTAAAATTAAACTTTTTAGTTGTGTTCTTTTTCTCCATAATTCTATCAAAAAATACATTAAATTGCAAGAGTAAATTGCGCATTGTTGATTCATCATCTAATATAGATTTTTCTAATGAAAGATTTCCATCTGTATTAAATAAGTTTCTTGAAACACCCATTGCGTTATAAACAGTGCGCTCAACTTTTTCTAAATCATCTGTTGAAGTAGTTGTATTTTTATCACTAATATCAATAGATTCAACATCTGCGAATGTTGTAATAACATCAACACCGACCGCACGTTTTAACATTGCAACAGCTGTATTATGAATGTCTCTTGCTTCATCCACATCAAAAATTAAATCACCATTTTTATCCATTGGTAATTTCTATACTAAAATTTTAAGCAATTTTTGCATTTGCTTTTTTCTATCTAATTCTTGTGCAGCATCTAAATCTAATATAGCAGGAAGTGCATTAATAAAGATTGGCATATCACTTCCATTAATATTAAATTTTATTGTTGCTCCTGGATCTAATAAATACCAACCATAACTCTTTTTAAATTCAGGACTATAAACACCATAAATATCATCATCAACTAATTTACCTTGTTTATATAAAGCATATCCTTTAGCAAATTCATCAGGGAACATTTTTAATACTTTCATACGATATGCTACATCATGAAATTTATCATCAAAAAAAGACATATTAAATTCAATAGCTGGTAATCCACTAACCGAATATCTTGTTCTACAATATTCATAAGGTAATTCTTGTAAAGCTAATCCTTTTTGCCCATCAATAATATAAGCATAATAGCAACCATACTTTACAACTTTTAAAGCAATTTCTCCACAGAGCTTTTTAATATAACTTCCATCAAGATAAGTTAAAATCTTAGTATATTCTTCAATTACTTTTTCTGGTTTTGCTGATTCTTTAACATTCTCAGGATATACATACCAATCGTATCTATAAAGAAAAGCAAAATAATTACAAACAGTTTGGTAAATACCACTTGCCGCATAGAAGAAATCAGAAATCATTCTCATCTTTCTATAATCTCTTCTAACAATTGCGTCCATAATATCTTTTTTACTACAATAAGGTGGCCGCGCAAGTTTTAATGTACCAATATCTAAAATAGCATCTTCTAATTGTTTTACTCCAACTTTAATTTTCCCATAATCTGTAACAGCAGATTCTGGAATATCTTCTGGTCGCGCATATCCAAAATTGAATAAGTCAAAACCTTTGGCATGGATGGTATCTTGTCTTGTTTCTTGTAAATTTTCGTCCAAGATTTTACCTCCTTTAATAGCCAGCTTTTTTCATAATATAATCATAACTAACTAAATTTTCTTCAGTATAAGGAATTTCAATTAGTTTAATATTATGTAAAGCGCAATATCTTCTTTTTTTATTATCATTAAATTGTTGCTAATAAAGGCCCTTTTTACCACCAAATTTAGAACTTGGTATATAATGCTGGCTGCCCTAATATTCTATTAAAAAATCAATATTTCCATCATCATCAAATACAGCAAAATCAAATCGAAGAGGTCTCCCATTTGAACTATTTAGTCCAGGAAAAATATACTCTTCTTCAAAATTCAGACCTGATTCTTGAAGAATTTCTTCTATCATGATTTCTCCTCTACTACTTCTCATTTCTCTCACCTCTTCTTAATTTGAAAACATCATATCTGTTATTTTAAATTTCTTTTTACGTTTTTTACTTTCTTCTTCCATTTTAATATATAATAAACCATATTCAGCAGCAGAAAATTTATCTTTACGAATACCTTTATTTGCTTGTTTAAGAATAATATTTACACCTTCGTTTTCTTCTCGAAGATTTCCCATTTCTTCTTTTAATATGGAAGTTAGAGTAAATGGTTTTAAATATTCTGCCCTTTTTTCTGGACTCATTTTTTGTCCTGCTTTTGTATTTAATAATTTCTATTTAGCAATACGTTCATCAATAAGAAATTTTATCTTTCCAGCATTAAGCATAGTCTAGAAATTAGCATGTGCTTCTGTATTAACTGGCGCATTTGCTTTCATTAAATACATAGCATCTTCTTCAGTATTTTCAGTTCTAAACTTTTTATATTCATCAGCCGCATCTTCTTGTGTTCCGCCATAAACACCAAAATCTGGAAAATCATCTCCAGTAATTGGATCATGCTATGGTTTTACCATATAATCTACTAATCCAATACCAAGACCATTAGCATCTATTACAAGACGACGAGCTTTATATTTATAATATAATCTTTTTAATTTAATTGCCTAATCTTCAAAATGAGTATCATTCATAGTATATATATTTACTAATGTTTTAATAGCAGGTCCCGTAGACTATGGTGTTACTTTCCATACACATACTACAGAATCACAACCTTTACGACCTACATCAACAGATAATACATAAAAACTATGAACAGATGAACGACCAGAATGTTCATATTCTGGCTAATTTAATACTCTATGTTTATCAAAAGTTTCTCCATTAAAGAAAGCGTTTTCAGTAGTTCCTGACCATTTACTTTCATATTCTCTATCAAAGGATGCCTCATTATAAGTACCATCTTGTTGTAAATCTTTAATAAATGTTTTATCTAATAATTTTACTAATACTGGAATACGCCAAGTGCCACCCATAATAAAAGCCTTCTCTGGTTCAGTAACCATCCACACCAATAGTTGGATTAGTTTATCATATGCGAATGTTCCTTTCCAACCTGCGGTAGTCACATATATCTAACTTTTATTTAATGTTTCTTCTTGTTGAGATGTGCCATCCATACATAAACGAGAAACGTTCATTGTAGGAATAATAACCTATGAAAGAATTTCTCCATCTACACCGACACACTCTTCTATTAATCCACCATGACGACGTTTTCCTCTTGACTTTTCAGTTGCCGCAATATTATCAAAATAAGAACCATTTTTAAACATAAAGATACAATAGTCTTTACTAACTCTTGTTTTTCCTGGCCTTCTATCTAGCTCTCGATCGAGAGCTGGCACAAGATTACATAATTCATCAACTTTTTCTTTTATGATTCCTGCTGACTATTCTTTACCACCTGATGTAACAAATAACTTTGCGCGAGGATAAAGAATACAACGGATCATTAATACTAGAACAGAAAGAAATGATTTAGAATACGCACGAGGGAATACCATATAGACATATTTATATCGCATAGCTACGCGCAAAAATACTCTTTGATAAAAATAAAAATGTAATCCATCATCAGGAATTTTTCCATCTACACCTGTCTATAGGAAATCTATAAACATATCTGGATATTCTCTCCAATAACTTACATACTAACGAATATATGGTTTAATAGGTTCAATACGTTCTTCAGAAATACCAATCTTTTTTGTATTAGTTGATAATTCAAGCAAATCCGCAAGCGCCAATTAAATCAACTCCTAATCATCAGAAATCAATGATTCAAGATATTCTTCATCATCTATTTCATCTTCTTCAATTAATTCGTTAAGCTATTGGAAATCTTCATCTTTAAGATAGGCTTTTTCATTTTCTTCATCAAATAATTCAGCTTCAAATACTTCATCATCATTAGCCGCATCAGCATCTTGAAGTGCTTCTTTTTCTTTATCTATTTGAATTTGTTTAACGGCACTTTCAATTAAATTACCCAAATTCATTTCTTCAGTAACTAATTGACGAGTATATTTCTATAAATCCTATAATGTTCTATCTACTTTGTCTTGAGGCCCATCTACATAATAGCGAGGAAAGAAGCCATCTTTTTCACATAAAGCAACTAATTCTGAAATAGAATCAACCGCATTACCACTTTCTGTTTTATTTTGGGCCGCAGTAAATTTACCAGACTTCATCAACATATCATACATTTTAACCATCTTTTGAGCGCCATCAACATCACCAATATCAAGTAATTGATTTGCTTTCAAAGATGTCTTACATATCATTTTTAATGTATCAATATGTCCAGCAGATTGAATATCATAAGATTCCATCATTTCATTATAAAGTTTTTCTAATTGAACCCATTCATCTGGTTTATATGTTTTTCCCCATTTTATGCGAAGAGTTAATTTTTCATCATCTGTTAAAGAATCTTCAATACTATTATCTTCAATTGGTTCTGGGGGTGGCATATAATTAAAAACAGGCGCACTATATGCTTGTTCTTTAATTGTTTGCCCAGGCTATAAAACTTCTTCTGGAATCTCCAATTCTTCAGTAGGAATATCAAAACTTGCGCGATTTACTGCTTCAGTAATTTGTTGAGCATCAAATCCTTGACGCTTCATTGCCTATTCCATTTTACTATTAGCAAGTTCCTGCAGAAAGTCACTATCTTTCCAACGATACTGATTCCATTGTTTCAATTTCATTTTAGAAAGATAACGTCCAATAATAGTCATTCCAGTAACTTTACTTCTATCTTTCCCATAACTAGAAAGTAATTTATACCATTCTTCTGGAACATAAGGAACATCTACTTCTTGTAAAATCCATAAATAAGTTTCAGGATTCCAGTTATCAACATGCATGGTTATACATTTTTTACATTGATTTAAATATTTAGTAGGATATTTTTCAAGATTATTGGATTGATAAAATTCTGAGGCATTCATTGTTCTATTACATTTAGAACAATAACACTATTCATTAGTTTTTGCCATATAATCACTCCTTTATATCTTAAGATAAAAGGCTATTATCAATTAACGATTTTTGCCCAACCGCATTTTTCTTCGACTTGGCATTTCGGCAACATTTGCAAATTGAATAAAATCCATCTTTACTTGTTTTGTTTTTAGAAAAATATTTGTTATGCGCAAGTTTGATTTGACCGCATCTACTGCATCTTTTATATTGGCCTTTTTTCTCCATTGTATAATAATGATTAAGCCATTCATCTTCAGCAGTATCAGCAATTAATTTTGGAATTTTATTACGCCATAATGAAGAAATATATTCAATACTATGTTTAATACCGAATTCTACTTGAATAGCTTCTTGTATATCAATATTCTACATACCATCGATTTTATATTCTACTATGCGCATATACATTGGATATTTTGCTAAAGCCTTATCGCATAATTTTTCAAAATCGTTAATTACATACCAAGTATCATTTTCAAAATTACCCCAACTATCTTCTTTTAATTTAGAATAATTACATAAAACAGCTTCACATACTTTTGGATTTAAAAAGGTAAAACCAGAGTAAGAGATTTCGCCTGTTTCTTCATTTATTGTAACTTCCCCATCTAATTCAATAATATGTTTGCTATGAATTAATTTAATTGGGACAATAGGTTTGCGATAAGCATTTTTTATTAGATATTGATCTTTGCGCAACTCTATTAAAGTTTTTTTGATAATAAACGCATCTTTGCCACTTGCGGTTTTTGCCTTTTCTTCCCATATATGAATTGCTTCTTTTAATTGTCTTAATGGTTCAATTTCTTCTATATCTTTTTTTGTTATTGTTATTTTAGGTTGAAATATTACGTTTTTATTATTAGTGATTAAATTATATATACCATCTTCACCATTTTCAAATTGGGAGACAAGTCCTTCAAAAGAGGTTTCACGTTTATTTACTGTAGTCATTCGATTTTCAGTTAGTATTTTCTTTTCTTTTTTCTCTTGCTTTTCCATACATAGAATAAGATAGTCGGCAAGTATTTCTAAATATTTTTCATTAGGTTCAGGATTATCTTCTAATACTTTTTTGACTAACTCATTTCTATCTTCTGGATTTTCAAGAGTATAATCTAACTTGATCAAAACTATCAAACCTCCAAAAAATAAAAGTAGGAAATCACTACCTTTTTCCTGACAATATTGTATCAAAAAAAATTTTTATAGTCAAACCCCTTTATATTGAAAAATGCTAAAAGTTTATTAATTTGTTTTGACAAAGTGCAAAAATTTTGGTAAAATTATTATAAAGAAAGAAGTTGATATATTATGAATGGCGCAATTAATTTTGAAGCGCATGAAGCATGGCAACAATACTGCGCGGACGTAGGACGCGCAGATCCTTGGAAATTAATTAGAGATTTAGAAAATGAATACATCATACATATTTATAATGATAAAGAATGGTATGTAAAAATGGATGAACCTAATGATGAACAAAAAGCAAGAATGAAAGACTTATTAAAATATAGAGATGACTATATGTGTGAACGAGATGTTTGGGAAGGACAATATATTTTTGATAATTATGGATATACGCAAGCAGAGAAATATGTAAATTTACATACTCGATATACAGAAGATGAACCATATTCAATTGCTGTTCGTCAATGGTTTAATAATTTGCGGCCATGCGCAAGCGCAGAAGGACAATGTGCTTTTTCGTGTCCGGTTTTTCAAACCTGCCCCTACAAAGCACAAGGAATTTATAAATAGGAATGAGGTGGAAATCACGAAGTGATTTACACATCATATTTTGGTAATTGGAAGAATTTTCCAACTGGTGCTTACGTAGTAAGCATTACGAGGTTTCCTCCTAAAAACTGGAATGAACTAGAAATGAAGAGTTTAGCACCTTCTGAAGAATTATTGAAATAGTATAAAAGTAATTAGATTGATGAAAAAATTTTTAAATGGAAATATTTACAGGAAATTGAAGATAGAGGAATTGATAAAAGTAGTTTAAGAAATTTCTTTAATTCTCTTGGTGATGTAATTTTATGTTGTTATGAAAAAGAAGGATTTTGTCATAGACATATTTTAAATGAATGGATTGGCGGAGACGGAGAATTAAACAAGTCTTGATATATTTTTTACAAAATAGTTAGAGGAGTAAATAAAACGTGAAAATCACAAAAGAAAATGTTAGTAGAAAATTAGATAGTTTAGGTCGTATTAGTATTCCAAAAGGAATAAGAGATAGGATGCGGCTGGAGGTAAATGAGGAGATGGAGTTCTTCTCTTTGATAGATGATGCGGGAGAAGAATATGTCTGCTTTACCAATCATAAAAGAGGTGCGCAAGAACGGTATAATATCGCGATTGAGGTGCTAAAAGAGCTGAAGCTTGAAGTGCCGGAGGAGTTACGAGAAAAGGTAAATTCGTAATCCGAAATCAAAAATTGATTGACAAAGTTGGATTGTCACACATATATATATTAGAATAAAATAAAAAATATTTTCCCGAAAGGTGCCCGCCCCCAGATAGGTCACACGAACATTATTTTTGTTTGTTCAGGGGGGGGGGGGGGGGGGGGGGGCCCCCCTTTCCTTTTGTTATT
>Ga0256404_1006787_pt1 | contig 18614 bp, 18 predicted proteins | sample RumenRJG_01DNA_FD_185990 | JGI IMG/M metagenome (GOLD analysis project Ga0256404, IMG submission 185990) | Bovine rumen microbial communities from Lethbridge, Alberta, Canada - RJG_01 | ecosystem: Host-associated > Mammals > Digestive system > Stomach > Rumen | place: Canada: Alberta | collected...
TGAGGATAACGAAGCAAGTTTTAGTGCACACACACAATATGAAAAGTGGCAGGCTCGCTTTCCAAGAGATTTAAAAGAGTTTTGGAATGAACAAAGAACTGCTGTAGATAATTTCTACAATCCGCTAGTCCATGATGCCGCTAACGAGCCTAAGGTTAGTAGACTTTCAGAGTTTTTAGTTGATATTCGCGCTTTAATACAATCTGGAATAAGTATCAATGCGGATACAAAGTATTATGGAGTTGGAGATATTGGATTGATTTTAAGTTTTACGGTGTCAGAGATATTAAACGAGGACAATAAGGCTTGTCATAAAGCATTTACTAAATTTCTTTGTGACATCAACACAATGAATGGATATGGCATGCCATACTACATAGATATGTATTCTAATGAATCAGGGACAAAAATATCCTACACATTAAGATGGTCTGCTCTTCCTGCATTCAAAAATACCATTTATAAAATGCAAGAACACGAGATTCAAAAAGAAACATTACCGGATTTTGAAATTGATTTATTTGAAAAGACATTATCATCTGACTTAAAGATGTATGACTTAGATTTAAAAGAAGAGATTAAAATCAGTTGTAATAAGAATTGAAAAAACAAAAGCACTGATTTTAATAGACGAAATGTAGACGTAAAAAACGGGAGTCCGCTATTTATGCGGGCTCCCGTGGTTTTTCTGTTATTCAAACTCAATTCAAGGGTGTTTGCACCCTATTATCTTTGTTGATTTTACGGCATTTCTGATTTGCTTTTTTTCCATATTTGCCCGTTTTCGTATGACTCGCAAAAATATTGTACTCATTTTGTACTCACACAATTATTTTATCTCCGCAATATATTTATCGCATTCTTCAATAATATACTGTGGAACGGTATCAAACTCTATCGGGTTCAATTGAAACAAATAATCGTTCTCAACATGAAATGCTTCATTAATATATTTCTTTATAACACTATTAGGGTGATTATCATTAAAAATGATCCTATATATTTGCAACTTCTCATAGTTGCTCTTGCTATCATCGTAAAGCTTCTTTAATTGATGTACATTACTTGTCTTTTTATATTCCTCAAAATAATCAAAGTCAGGGATATACTCACATCGGATTGTTTTCGATGCTTCCTCTATTTCTTGGTCTGTCATTGGTCGTTTTCCATTATTCTCATGTATCTCTGGATGCTCCCTTTTCTTAAATACATTAGATATTAATTGCCATTCTAACCCACCTGGCTTAATAATCTCAAGCAACCTCCTTAAATATACAAGTTTATTCAATGTATCTATTTCCGAATGGATATTTGCATCTGCAATTCTACTAAATGAAGCTATATCCTTTTTTGCTATAACCTTTTCCTCCAGTAATCCATTTTTAACTACAAGAAATGCCGCATGTGGTGCCGGATTGAAATTATATGGCAGATTATAAATCACATCAATCACAGTATTAAACTCATGCGTTAATAGCAAAACTGTCTTATTGCGAAAGCAATGCTTACCCATGAAAAGCATATTAAGAATAGCAAATTTCTTATTTCCATCAAAAGACGAAATAGGGTCATCTAACACAATGAGATCAGGATCTTCCTTAATAGCATTGTACATAAACATTACAAGCGCCAACGCGTTTTTCTCACCAAAACTAAGATGATTTTCCACCTCGGATACTTGATCATTAGCCTCGATATGTTTCAATACAAGACGATAATTTTCACTATCTCCGTTATCATCTACTATATCAACGGTGTATTTATATCCAGAATAATGTAGGAAATCATTTATCTCCGTCTTATATGTCTCAATTGTGGACTTGACTAACACTTTCTGTTTGGCTATTTCCCCTTGTAATAGTCCCGCTTTGGAAAGCACTTCATCGAGTGTATTATTTATAATACCCACTTTTTCTCTCATCATCTCCGAGTTCAAATGTGAGTAATAAGTGATCTCAATCCTAAAATTCTTTAGTTCATCACCGATTTTATCAATTTTTTTAAGTGCATGAAATCCTAAGTGTTTTAATCCGTATAACTGTCCAAGTAAAACTTCTATCTGCTGCTTGATTTCAATCAAATACTGCTTTTGAACATCTGTTATTCCCGCAGAATTCTTTATTATTTCCTTAATTTTTTTCTGGGTGTCATCGTCAAAATACGGCATAAGCTGTTCGAAAACGCTCAGCATCTTGTTGATCTGATCGACAACTTTAGGATCAAATGTCTCTGATACTTTCAGTATTTTTTCTTTTCGATCATCTATTTTACCGGAACAATAAGGACACTGTTCCGCTACATCCAGATATGTTTTCCCATCAATCTGCCACTTAATCCATTTGACATTATTCTCAGATGCTAAATATGGAGCATAAGGCTCTAATTCCCTAGGTATATTTTCAATTATATTTCCTTTCCCAAGACCTTTCCCTATAGCACCAGTAGCAGAATATCCATTTTTTGCTTTCCCAAATCCATCCACAAATTGAGAAAATGCCACTATAAGTCCATCCAAATCAGGATGACTCTGAAATGTTGTATTAATGCTATTTAGCAGCTTTTCTATTTCTTTTATATGTTTATCATAATCTGGACTTTTAACAAAAATCTCAAAACTATTTTTTACTAATTCTGTAGGCTGAAACACATAATCCTGAACATATCGCTCATTGAATATGTTTATTTTAGATACCCCATCATACCCCGATACTTCAGGATCATGATCTCCCGGAGAATCAATATACCTAAATGGAACCAACGCTTTCTTTATTTGCTCATCGTTATTTACAAAAGCCATCAACGCATTTGCAATAGTGGTCTTCCCTGTGCCATTTATTGCATATTTGACATTTAATGCGCCCTCAACTATAGATATTTTCCCATCGTCTATATTATTGCAATTCCTAATTTCTATATCCATAAGCTTTATCCCCTACACACCCTGCCGTTTTTTATACCAACTGATTAAATCATCGCGATTAAAATCAAACCATTCATTGGATATATAAACATCCTTACCTTTATAGTTTACCGGTGTCTTCCTATAGCGGAGCTTGCTGCTTTTTCCTCTATTGGCATCACGACTATCTGCCAGAACAGGGTAAACTATCTTAGGAAATGTCTCTCGCGAATACTCTTTTGTCTTCAACTTTTCCAATTCATCAGCCTCAATCTTTTCATTCTCCATCAGTTTTGATATCAAATAAAACGCAAGTTGTCCTGCTGTAACTGAAGAGTATGTCGATTCATCATCTATGTTAAATGCAACCTTTTCTTTCTTTGCTTTAACAAGAAACTGTAAATCATTTGATCCAAAATCATAATATGTAAATAGCGCAGAAATTACATCCATCTTAGACTGAGAGGAAAGATTCATTTCAATATACATAGATGGGCTTAATTCATAGGGATTACGCAGCTTGGTTTTATCACTGTTATGATTACAATTATCAAACTGCGCATATTCTGCAGGATCAAGCGTATACAAGTTGATATTAATCTTGCGGTAGGCATCTGCAATACTATCTGTGTCTATAACATCGCCCATGAATCTCATCTTTACGATTGCTTTTCCTGTGTAATCATAATCATCATCCCATGCCACCCATTCGTCTTCTTCATTAGGGTTAAAACTGGTCTCTGGCATCCACCATATCTTTTCTGCAAGATCGCATAAAATCTCCGCACGCTTCTCTATTTCTTCCAATCCCCATTTCTGCTGATTTTTTACATACTGATTTAAGGAAAGTTTGCTATATGTAAAACCCTTACCGTCCATATCTCTCTTCTTCAAGAACGGCAGATTACTATAATCACTGTTATATGCGGTGAGAGTTAAATTACCAATAGTATCCTTGTATTTTGTATGAATCAATTCCCAGTTTTCGCCAAGAGCATCTTTCCATTCTTTGGTAAGTGTTCTGGGCATTATGTGCTCGATCGTAAGCGTTCCATCATCAATCTGCTCTTCAACTGCAACCTTCTCTTTGGATGAGAAGTTTTCTAATCTTTCAAGAATATACTTTTTTACCGCCGGCTTTGCATTGTATAATTCAAATCCCAAAAACTTATCCGATAGATCATGGTTGTTGGGGAACCTGCTTCTCCCGGTCTTAGAAAGAATTGCATACTCAAATGCTTCGAGATATCCCACCTCGGATTTTTCTACATATCCCGAAACCTCCGCACCCATAGATACAAAGAGTTTATTGTATACATTGGTTTGAAGATTACATATTTCGCGTCGGATGATATAATTTTCGATAATCTCAAAGGCTTTTAACAATTCTTCATCATCCAAGAAGCCATTATCTCGTGCACTAAACAAATCAAACAGAAGTGGAATGGAGGTATTTACATCAAGTTTATTAAGCCTTGCCAATACTAAAGAGCATTTATCTTTATCTTCATCTTTTGCATTCCGGATAGACTTGAAATATCCAGCATAAATGAGCATATCCTTTAAGATATCTTCTATATCACCGCCCATTTGCTTCCTAAATGTTTTAAAAGCAAAGTATAAACGGTTCTTATTTGCGAGCTCTCTGTTCTTCACTGCCAAATAATATCTTATAAAAGTGTCTATATCTTCTCTGCTTATTTCTTTTTCCAGCTTCTCCCAGTACTTTCTGTAGAATATTTCCTGGTTCTTGGCTGACATATCCATCAATACATAATTCCGTATTTTGTCGGATTCCTCAAGATCTTTTCCTGTAGAATTAAGACTCTCAAAAATAAGTTGAGGATCATCTCCATGTTCTGGCTCAAGGCTTATATTAACAATCTGGAGTTTCATTACAGCATCATATAACCCTTTTATTTCCTCAGGACTGAATTTCTCAATTTCTTCATAGAAATAATTATAATTAACCGTGACAGCATTATGCTGAACGGGATCTGTATTCTCTATCAATCTGTCATATGCATCATCATCACCTTGAACCAATTTCAACTTAAGCTTTTTATCATTCTGAGCGTACTGATCCGTTAAATATGCATTTGTTATCTTCTCCGGATTAATATCAATTTCCAAATGCTTTTCTACAACATAATTGCGAATAGCAAGCAGCAGCAAGGAAATAGTTGTTATCCTCTGCTGTCCATCTATAATAAGGTACTCATTACGGCCACCTATGTTGCTTGTTACATATACAATACTACCGAAGAAATGAGACTCATGTTTCTGTCTGTATACGGTCATAAGATCAGATAACAACAGTTCACAATTAGCGCGCTTCCAACTGTATGGTCTTTGATATACAGGTACTATAAACTTCTTATCTGTTCCATCGAGCAATCTGTATATATAGCTTTCTTTAGCATTCATATCCTCACTCCCTCGTACTTTGGTTGATCTTTTATCATTATGCAGATTCTTTTGTATTAACTCTAGAATCGAAATACTTTATGTAAGAATCAAGAATTCTGTTATCATCCAACATCTTAAGATCATTTGTGCAACTTACAGTAAAACAATATAGAGCATACGTATAGTATTTCTTGCTAAGCCAGTATGCCGTTTTATTGTTAAACTGATTCTTGATTGGAGTAAATACATAATCATCAATGACTACCGTTTTATATTGCTCATTTCCATCATGTTTTGTCATAGCCTGCTTCCTCACACTGGTATATCTATAATCCACCGCCCACCGTTCGTTGGTCCCTCATGGTGAATAACTCCTTGTTTCTTTAGTTTATTGAGATGATATCTTGCTCCATCCTGTGAGATGTTTAGTTTTAAAGCCACATCACTGACGCTTATTTCCGGGTTTTCTCTTATAAGTTCAATAACTAGTTCGGTTTTTTCCCTTTTTGTGGTAGTTTTTGTGGTAGTTTTTGTGGTAGTTTTTGTGGTAGTACTACCTGGTCTTTTTGCTTCATCCCCTAAAAAAGCCTCGGTAAAACTATCATAAAACCCATCATGTATAAAGAATCTGCTCACAAAATAGTCATGATACTCATCTGTTTCAAATTCCGGGAGGGGAGAACCATTTGCTTTGATAGCATCCAGTATTTTCTTAAAACCGGTGTTTCTTCCCTCAGTCAGGTGTAATTCCTTTAGAAAATCGCCAATCCGCCTGTTTCTGTATCTACGACTATAAACCTTATATGCCTTAAGCCCCTCCATAGTTACAGATCTGTCCGGACCTGGATGGGATATGATTTCTATCATATCATGCGTAATGCGCACCTCTATTGGTTCTCTTTCATCGTAAGCCTTGTGATAGACTGCATTTGCAAGCGCTTCCTCAATAGCCGCATACGGATAATTAAAAAATCTATCTGCCTCGGCACGGTCAGGGTATTTCACCACTTTTTCGGTAATAATGACATTTCTGATATAACGGAGCGCATCCCGAAGCTGAACATGAAGCGGTCCCTTGAATATCTGCTCTATAATTTGGTCTCCTCCCTCACCGTCAGGAAACTGAACAACATCTATCTGTGCGCAGGGGAAGAATTTCTCCGGATTGGAGTTAAAGAACATCAATGCAACATTCCGTGGCCTGACATATTCCGGCAATCCATTGATTAAATTCATATTTCTGCACACACGCTCAAGCCCTAATTCATCCGCCTGATTATATAATTCACTGTTGATTTCACCCAAATAATCCTTTATAAGCGGAAAACTGATATCCTTAAGCTCTGCCGAATGGTTAACCTGATCATCAAACGGTGTCCTATTAGATAAGGAAAACAGATCCTTCATTTCTTCTTCGGATGGTTTCGCCGTAATAGAACCCTTCCGAATAAAGTAAATCCTCTCCTTATCATCTTTCGCCATAGTTTTAGGTGCAGCATACGGGCGTCCATACCCACCGGGACACCATATCACCAAGAATGTCTTGTTTTCATACTCCTGCTTATCAATGATAGGCGAATAGTCAGGGCTTATCATCTTGCACTTATTGAAAATGCTCTTCTGCCATTCGTCAACCTTGTCAAGCGAAACTCCGACCAACGGACGTTGTGGTATTCCATTCTTTTCCTCAACTCCAATCACGATATACCCACCACCCCAGTTATCAAGGTCATTTGCAAATGCGCAGATCGTTTTAAGAGATGCCTCCGGATCCCATGTCGTTTTGAATTCTATTCTTGCCCATTCTACTTCCCTGCCGGAAAGCAGGTTATGAATACTTGCTGGTATCGCCATTTTTTATTCCTCTAACATTCCGAACTATTCTCGAATTAATTCCTCAAATCGTGGATCATAAAGCAGTGCCTCATCATCACAATACCTTTTGATAATAAATATCAAATCTTTCTTGGATATTTCTACATTATTCTTTTCTTTCACATGCTTATAGGCATCGATAAACTTATCACAGTATCTTTCCGGAATCATATATAAGACCTCGCCTATATATCTTCCTCCTCCATCATAAGCTTTACCATCACTATCGACGAAACAAAAATGAGAGAATGGCGCAGCCCAACACACCTCTCCTCTTTCAAAAACCGTTTTCAGCATATGTGCAAAATGCCAACAATACCCGGCTTCAAAATGTGCCTTTAAGCCATATATAATATCTTGCCGTTCATCTTTTGTCGGGGACATATTATCTTTTATAATAAATTGCAACGCATCTCTTCCTGTTTCAAAGAATTCCTCTATCCAGATATCAACATCTGTTTTCATATCCCACTCCAATCCAATGATGTAGTATGATAATTCATCTGTATAGATCTTATTTCTTTAGAAACAAATTCTATGTTATCAAGAGGATTTGCAATACAACTAAACTTCGGTGTTGCCATCAAGTTGCTCACAACAACAAGATAATATTCGTTTCTAAACTCCTTTGCTTTATCATATTCTGACTGGGTAAACCGTATTGCTCCTGTGCGTTCGCGGACACCCTTTACTTCCGCCAGAAAATACTTAGAATCAAGTTTTACCTGGAAATCATATCCATCTCCCCATAGTCTTGCATCTTCAAGTACAGCATTTTGAAAAAACGGAATACTTTTGTAATTAGTCATAAAATAGAACTCCGCCTCTTTTCCCGTTTCTTGAAGCTGCTTAAATCTAGACTTTATTGCAGGAGGGACCACTGACTGTTTAATTTCTACTTGCTTTCCTGCATCTTGAATATAAAGCTTTACGATATGAGCATATCCGGCTGCATCCTCATTTCCAAAAAGAGTATCTATAAATACTTTTATATGTTCCCGCTGGTTTCGTTGATACCAACCTTTTCTTCCATTATCAAAATATGGATCAAAACTATCCTGTCTGTTTGTAACGGCTTTTACAGTTCTAGCCAGTCCCAAATCAACACAGTATCGATAAAAGGCAGTTCTGGTATTAAATCCAAACTCCTCCACAAAACCCATATCAAATTTTGCCAAGCCATATCCGATCAAATTCATTAAGTCGGAATACTTATCAAATTCATTCATACAGCGTACCTTTTATATAGGATTTACTCATCAGTGTCATCTTCTATAAACTCGACTATGTCACCAATGTCACAATGAAGAGTTTTGCACACTTTCATAAGAATTTCGGTACCTACCACTTCTCCTTTGGACATCTTCGTCACAGAAGCCCAGCTTATTCCAGCTTCCCGTTGCAGGTCTTTTTTCATCATGTCTCGGTCAATCAACAATTTCCATAGCTTTTTGTAGCTTACAGTCATTTTATTACCCCTAAAAAAACAATATCTTGAGCACAAATTACCTATCAGCCACATTATATGCTACCAGAAGCAAGATTGCAAGAACAATTCTTGCAATAGCAAGAATCTATCTTCTCATCAAGGCACCCATTGTGCTTAATTATCGAAAAAACGAACTTATGTTCTATACTATCAAACATATTTCTATCTGTAAAGGCCGAAATGGAAATCTGGCGATAAAGCGTGCTAAATGCAATATCGCCAGAAATCAAATTATGAATATATCAACTCTTTTAACACACTCTCTTCTGCACATACCCGGATATTATTCATCATCCGCACCCACTTCATCTGATCCGATGCCTTCAGCAGTTCATCAACACCCTGTGCCCGAGCCATCTGCTCCACGATAACATCCATTCGCTCCTCTGTCTGATGTTGAATACTTAAGCAATGCTCCTTTAGCGTACCCTCAAGCATCATTCCGGAATATATGCCTCTCCGATGTTCTTTCAGGAAGCTCCGACGCATCAGCCCCCATTTTGTCAAAGGCTCCTCCGGTTCTTCATTTGCTCTCAATGCCGGAATATAATAGTCTCCACATTTTACATATTCAAGTTCCATGATCCACCTCCATCAAATTGCTATCTGCTGTTTCTTATGCTGATCTTTCTCCTGTGCCTTACGGAACGGTTCCTGCTCTGCCAGAATGATCTTCTTCTCTGCCATTCTTTCATGAATAGATACTCGTTCTTTCTTCTGTTCTTTTGGTTTTATAAATTCCTTGAAAGCCTCAAATAGATTGTGCTTTTGAAGAAATTCCTTACATTTATCAAGTCTGTCCGTCAGTGTCTTAATCTTTGAATCTTTGGTGACTATATCTTTCGCCATCTCCTCTACCGCTTTATCCTTTGTTCTGGTTACACGGAAGATTCGGAGCATCTTTTTCCAATCTGATTCAGCTACCTTAACATATCCCGTTTCCTGTCCCAGCGCATTTCTGATTTTTTGTGCTACCGGCTTGTCTGGATCATTTGCCACAGCATCATCTGCCAGCTTTAAATATTTTTCCTGTAAAATGTTTTTCGTAAAGATATCGTCATCCAGAATCTCCTGTGCTTTTTGCATACGACTTTCAGCATCCTCCGCTTCCTTTATAAGATCATCTCTGGTTTCCTCTGCTGCTTTGACATCCAATTGAAGCTCTTTCTTTTCTGCAGTGAGTCCGGCATTTATTATCTGGAGTTCCGCTGTCTTTTCCTTGTATTCCTCTACTTCCGTCATAGCTGCCTTATACTCCGGCAGCGACAGCCCGGGACGATCCACTCCCTTTACGGTAATCTCTATCCCTCGCTCCCGTGCCAGTTCAGTCAGATACTCTCTTTCCCGGATATGCCACATCGAGGTTTCATTCTCCAACTTATTCTTAGCCCTTGGGATACCCATCTGCTGATAGGCTTTGGTCAGGCTGTTCCTTGTCTCAAGGCCGGTCTTATATCCATGCGCTACCGGGATATAATCTATATGAAGATGTGGTGTTGCCTCATCCATATGCAAAACCATATTGAAAACATATAGATTTGGATTTCTCTCTTGAAAGGTTCTGGCATATTCATCCATGATCTCCGCTGCGGTCTTTGCATCCACAGTGATCTCTCCATCAGGTCCCACAATTCCGGTATCATACATATCGCCGATCTGTACTACATTCTCATAAAAGACCTTTTCTCCATTACCGGATCGCTTTATCTCAGATATATAATCATCTTTTCTCCGGTCTTTCCGTTTCTGCTTCGCATTATAGTTATCCAATGCCTGCCCGAAGCACTCCTTATACGCAGCCTTTAATGGCTGCACCACATATGATTTGTTAAGATGCGTTCTTTCTGGGTCTACATTCTCCTTATAGAATTTTCTATTATTATGGTTCATATTTCCTCTGCCCAGTACAAAGGATATCGTTTTTCCTGCCATTCAATTCACTCTCCTTTCTTTCAGATTCATTTTTATGGGAGCAATTCACTTCTGCAGTTCTGTTACTCTTGCCAAGAGTAACGCCTAAGGACTTTTGACACTACGCATCAAAAGTCCCGGCGCTCTGCGAGGCTGGTGCGGAGCAAAGGCTCCTCCGCACGGCTTCCTCACGGAAGCCCATGGGCGCTATGATATCCACCGGATATCAAGAACGGAAATATTGCTATCAGTCTGATATCCATATTTCCTAATCGCCCATGTCCAGAGCGAAGTCGATAATACCTGCCTCAACTTCTACTTCGCTCTGGTCTTTCACCTGCTGCGTACTGCTTTGCCCCTCATCTACTGCAGGTGAAATAACACCTCTGCCTATCCTTGCATCCATATCCCGGCAGAGGTGAAGGACATCCGAAAGCATATCTGTGATCTGCTTTTCGGATGCTGGGACGGTAATGCCGCCCCTGTCCTTTTCCCTCACAAGCTCTGCAAGCACATCTGCAGCAGCTCTTTTTCTGGAACATCTGTCATGAATGTATTCCCATGCCGACATATGATCCTGATCATCTTTCCGAAAACGTACAAGGATGGTCTTATACTCTGCTCTCATGCCGCAGATCCTTCCTTGCCGATCTTGCGCTCCGCAAACAACTCATAACCTTTAGCATTTGCACAGATATCATCGTAAAAGGTCACATTGCTATAATCAGCGAGTGAAGAATAGTTCTTAAGCAGACACCCACCGCCACCAAAAACATGTAGTCTTGTATCTATCTCATCATATCCATAAACCTTAAGCTGACCTATGATCTCTTCGGCATATTTTTGTGCTATATCTGCCGTCTCAACCGATATGTCATCGCTCCTGTTACGGCATCCGCTTATGATCCTCTCCTCAATCTTCATCTCATCCACACTCCGTCCAATCTTCCTGGAAAGTACGCTCTGAATCTCTCTAACACAGAAAGACACTCCATAATCGATCGTAACAAGACTCTTTTCTATCGGTTTCCCATTGATCACTCTTGCGATATTCATCGTGCCATTACCGATATCCAGGATCATGTTGTCTCCGGGCAGTTTTCCGATCATCGCCGTTTCTGCAAATCCCTGTGGGAAGATAAGCACTTTTTCGATATGAAGATGATAATGTTTCCCCTTATAATCAAACTCCGGCGCTTTATTCTGCATAAGATACTCCCTGAATGCATTTTTCTGGCCGGATACCCTCGCAAGTGGAAGACCTACGGCAAGGATCAGATTTGCTTCGGTGAATCCGCCCTTATGCTTCAGCTCTTCGGCTACTGCAGCGAGGGTAAGCAGATAATAATTCTCATCTACAGTCTTCTCACCCCGATAGATCAGATGACTCTCTCCGACAACATACGAGACTCCCTGGTAAGTAAGAACGCTCTCACTTGCGATCGCATCCCCGGCCATCTTCTCTATTCCACAGCGAAATACCTCATGTGCCGTCTTAATGTTTCCATATCCATGATCAATACCTATGATCACAGGCTTAAATTCTGAAATGCTCTTCATGATATTCTTCCTCCGTTTCTTGAAATCATATAATTTCACTCTTTTGGTAAAAACGCCGTTTACACCGTTTACAATGCCTCAAACCCTTGTAAATCCTGCATTTCCTTGTAAACAGGCATTTTATTTCTCGTTTGCATTTGTAAACGTAAACTGTAAACAGGCATAAAAAACTTTTTTAATCAAATGGTAAATCCGATGTGTCCGATACCATATAAAAACCATCCTTATCGGTTATCCTTTTCCATCCTCGTTGTGTACCGTATGCGGTTCCGGTGAAACGATGGGAAGACACAGGCTCCCAGTCCTTCATGTTATTCATGATCGCGCAAATATTCTTCGTCTCCCACTGTTTTGGCTCATCATCACCATGTCCCAGTGCCATTTCGTAGATCATACGACTGCACACATACTCCTCCCCACAGGTCTCCAGCCATGCCTGAATGATTCCAATGTTGGTATCCTCCGGCATGAATTCTTTCTGAAGCTCCTTAAGGTGATCTTCCATATTTTTAGGCAGCTTCAGATCGTGACGATGCGTCTGTCGATATAGCACCATAGCTTCCGCCCACACCTGTACAAGATATTCCCTTGCCTCTGCTTCATCTTCGAGGATATGCTTCTCCACCTTTTCCGGATGTACCATAATTGGAGCAAACCTTCTGTTACCGGTCATATCAAAGGGCAGGAACTGAAGATCATTGGATGTTCCAACAAAGACACATTGTCTCGGTCTGTCCTCCGGATGTGTTTCATATGGTATCTTGTATGTCTCCTTTGTCCGGCTTAAAAAAGACTTAATCTCTTCAACGCTTTTGGCATTCACCGTCCCCAGCATTTCCGACATCTCAATGATCCAGTGTCCCTGCATCTTACGGTAGACCTGTTCATCATCAATCTTTTTCAGATCATCAGAAAACCATTCGTCATTTAAGGCGAGAAACCGAAAGAAAGTAGACTTTCCGGCACCCTGCCCGCCGACAGCGCATACCATGATGTCATATTTGCACCCTGGTTCATATATCCGCTTGATTGCCGCCGTAAGAAGCAGCTTCAACAGTGATTCGGAATACTCGTCCTCATCTACGCCAAGATATTTTGTCATAGCGTGCTTGATTCTCTCCTCTCCATCCCACTCAAGACTCTCAAGATACTGCTTGATCGGATGATAGCCATTTTCGCTGGCAATAATACTGATTGCTTTGTTGATATTTCTCTCACTCTTCAGACCATAATTTCTTTCCAGATATCTCTGGATCTGAAAAATATCAACATCAGTAATGCTTGCAGTTGGACTTCTTTTCCAGCCCATATCCTTTGAAATATCTGTCCTGCAGGTCAGTTCATTTTTACGGATTGCACCTTTCAGGAGCGGATCTCGGTAAAACACTGTCATGCAGTTCTGTATACTCTGTTTCACTCCGCCTTTATCACCTTTCTCAAGATCAAGCCGGATATCATCCACACTGCTGCATTCCGTATCCAGTATCTGTCCGACTTCCTCCCAGGCGTCTTTCAACGGCTCCAGTGACTTTTCCGACATAGCGTTCCACCTCCCCTCTGCCTTTCATAAATAATTCGATGCGCTCTTCATATGTCCCCAGACAAAGAATATCCAGCCAATAGCCGATGAGTGGCTCAGCATTGACTGCTGCTTCAAACTCTGGTGATCCGAATACTTCATCCGGTGTGGCGTTCCAAAAACTGTCCTTAATTTGCTGTATTCCGTCCTCTGCTTCATGAAGGATATCTATCTGCACAAAGCACCATTTCTTGAAACGATCCTTGATATGGATGATCTTATCCCGCTCCTCCTTTTCCTTTCGCCACTTCATCCTGGCTTTTTCCTGCTCTCGTTCATCTGTCGAATGTATTTCTATCGGAAGAGAAAAATCCTCGATCAATTTACATGCGGCATCATACTGTGACAGACCATACATCTGTGCAACATACCCGATGGCATCGCCATGCGCTCCACATCCGAAGCAGTAATAACCGGTGTCGATCTTCATGCTCGGGTGCTTATCATCATGGAACGGACAACAAGCCATTCCGTTTCTTCCGACCTTCAGACCGTAGTATTCAGCAACCTGTCTGGCGGTCAGATGCTCTTTGATTTCCTTAAAAATAGGCATAAACATAGCCCTCCTTTCCGAAAAATGGGTATTAACATCCGGGAGAGCCTCTGTTATAATAAATTTGCGAGATTCATTGGAACAAAGGCTCGTCCTTAAGTTTCAGTGATGAATGTCCTTGCGGAATGCAAGGGCATTTATTTTTCTTCGGGTTCATCACGTACCCGGTGTGCCGGATTATCGTAATTACGCTCAAGCGCAATGATCATCTGCTCAAAAAATGCCCGGCAATCCACCAAAGCGGCATACAGATCATTATCGTCTGTCCCGGCATCTTCCAAAGCCTGACGAAGTCTGCGGATTTCAAGACTCAGCTTATCGCTTTCAAACTTTCCAACAGATATGATGATTCTGGATTTCAACACAGAATCAAGATAGAATCTGCCTTTAGGGATTCCGCTGATTTTTATGCGCTCCTCAATCATCCGGCGTTCCTCATAAGATGCCCGGAAACACATACTCTGATTCCGAAACCTGTTCTTATCCAATCCGCTCACTACATCCCCTCCTCGTAAAGACGATCCAGCCTGTCGGCGACACCGTTTCTCTTTTCCGGCATTACATGAGAATAGATATTTAAAGTAGTCTCTACCTTTTCGTGTCCAAGCCTCTCAGCTATTTCAACCGGAGTAAAGCCAAGGGAAGCGAGCAGAGCACAGTTAGAGTGTCTTAAACAATGGATATGTATGTCTTTAACGCCACTCTCCTTTATCCCCCTCTTAATCTCATGCTCCAGGAAGTATTTTGTGATCGGCAGAAGTCTGTCTGTCTTTTCCGGCTTATAGAGGCTATTGATATAATCCTGAATATCAGCAATCAAGAATTTAGGAACGCTGATCGTGCGGATACCTCTTCTGGTCTTTGGCTCTGTAACTACATCCACGCCTTTCATTCTTTGAAGTGACTTGGTAATGGATATCTCCCTGCTCTCCATATCAATGTCTCCGATTGTAAGAGCCAGCAGTTCTCCAAGACGCATCCCCGTCCAAAACAGGATCATAAATGCAAGATAGGACTGTCTCTTCTTCATCATCGTCTCGATAAACTGATCAAACTCATCCTTTGTCCAAAATTCCATCTCATCAGCATTATGTCTGCCTATCGTTCCTGCTTTAACACACGGGTTATGAGGCAGGTCATAATATTTGACCGCATAGTTAAAGATTGCTTTGATCTCATTGTTCATGGCCCGAAGATATGTTTGTGAATAATCTCCTTTAAGCATCATATTTTGCCATGTTCTTATATCAGAAACAGATATCTCGTTGATCGGCTTTTCTCCAAAATATGGAAGTATCTTAAGATCTATGAGATAATGCTTACGGGTTACTGTGCTCGCCCTGAGCCTTGTCTCCATATCCTCAAAGTACAGATCAACGAAATTCTTAAACTTCATATTGAAATCTGGGGATTTCTTCGATAAGAACTCTCTCGCCCATTCTTCCGCTTCCCGTTTTGTTGCAAATCCACGCTTCATGGACTTGCGCCTTTTCCCTTGCCAGTCGGTATACCGATACTGAATCAGCCACTTTCCTGTTTTGGGATCTTTTTCTGCTTTCATAAAAAGCTCACCTCCTTACGCTGTTGCCATTCCAAACCAATGCTGCTCAAAATACTTTCTGGGCAATTTGCCGGATATCACAAGATAACCCTGCTTCTCCAGTTCCCCGTTCATGCGCCTTATGATCTTGTACGCATGTCCGATGGAGATATCCAGCATTTCCGCAAGTTCTCCTGCAGTAATGTAGATTTTGTTCTCATTCGCCATGGTTGCACCTCCTTTCTTTAGTGTAGTCCTCTCGCTACATTTTGTATTATATGTTGCGACCTCGCTACTTGTCAATAGTTTTTTGAAGTTTTTGTAGCGTTCTCGCTCGCATTATTGTATAATGTAGTCACCACGATACAAATAGTGAGGGTTTTATCATGACCATAGGTAAAAAAATAAAGTATTTAAGAGAACATAGAGGCATGACACAGGCAGAGCTTGCCGAGGCCACCGGAATTCATCCTGTTTCTATAAGAAAATATGAAACCGATAAGATGACCCCCCAACGCGAACAACTTGAACGACTGTCCAAAGCACTTGATGTACAAATTGAGGATTGGGTAGATGAATATATCTACCGTCTACCTTTTCATGATAATGGTCATCAGACGCTGGCTCTTCTTTATAACCTGTACATGAATGATTTCATTAAGATAAAGGGTAAAAGATTAAATGATGGGCTTTTAGATAAATCCACCGTTAAAATCACGCTTAACGCTAATGTCGGAAAACTCTTGAAAGTATTTCAAAAAGATAAGGCCATAGATATGAATCATTTAGAAATTCGTCCAGAAAAAGAACTTCTTGATATGTTTCTTGTTTTAGAAAAAGGAATATATAACTTGGAACAAACCTCTACAAGTGTCGAAATTTCGGATGTCGATGACCTTAAAAACGAGGAAGACTACCTCAAAGCATCTGAACAGTCATCCGATGACTGTGCCATGAAAATCCTTGACATGGCATTGCTTAAATCTGAAGCAGGTCTTGTACCGGATCCTTTTGTCCGAAAAGGTGAAAGTGTAGTAATTGTTGATTCATCCAGAAAGATCCCCTCTCTGGAAACCATTTTAGACAATAAAAAATAAATTTTGTACTCAAATTGTACTCAAATGGCAAAAACAAATCCCGCAAACCCAATATTTTCAAGGCTTGCGGGATTTTTTCAATTCATTCCAGCTCAATTGTTCCTGGCGGCTTACTCGTGAGATCATAGAATACTCTGTTGACTCCTCTGACCTCATTTATAATCCTGCTCATCACCCTCTGAAGAACTTCAAAAGGAATCTCTGCAGATTCCGCAGTCATAAAGTCAATTGTTTTTACAGCGCGAAGTGCAACCGCATAATCATAAGTTCTCTCGTCACCCATAACACCTACGGAACGCATATTAGTGAGTGCTGCAAAATACTGATCCGGCTTCCATGGAGCTTTTTCTCCATTCTCCTTCGCGTATTCTTCTGCAGCATGATCTACTTCTTCTCTATAGATGAAATCCGCATCCTGAACGATACGAACCTTCTCTGCATTAACTTCTCCGATAATACGGATACCAAGACCAGGGCCAGGGAAAGGCTGACGGAAGACCAGTCGCTCAGGGATTCCGAGTTCAAGACCTGCCTGGCGAACTTCATCCTTGAAAAGGTTACGTAAGGGTTCGATAATTTCCTTGAAATCAACGAAATCAGGAAGGCCTCCAACATTATGATGAGACTTGATCACAGCAGACTCACCGCCCAGACCAGACTCAACTACATCAGGATAGATCGTTCCCTGTGCCAGGAAATCTACCTTACCAATCTTCTTCGCTTCTTCTTCGAATACACGAATAAATTCTTCACCGATAATCTTACGCTTTTCCTCTGGTTCGGTTACACCTGCAAGCTTGCTATAGTAACGCTCCTGAGCATTAACACGAATAAAATTCAAATCAAACTGACCTGACGGGCCAAAGACTGCCTCAACCTCATCGCCTTCGTTCTTGCGAAGAAGACCATGATCTACGAATACACAGGTAAGCTGCTTACCAATTGCTCTGGACAAAAGACCTGCTGCAACAGAAGAATCCACACCACCAGACAGTGCCAGCAGTACCTTACCATCGCCAACCTTCTTTCGAATTTCCTTAATCGTAGTCTCGACAAAAGAATCCATCTTCCAGGTTCCGGCGCATCCACAGATATTGCGAACGAAATTGTGAAGCATCTTGGAGCCTTCAGCAGTATGAAGAACTTCCGGATGGAACTGGATTGCATAGAGATTACGGCTAACATCCTCACATGCTGCAACAGGGCAGTTATCAGTATGCGCAACACTACGGAAGCCAGGTGCCATTCTCTCAATATAGTCAAAATGACTCATCCAGACGGTTGTGGTTTCAGACACGCCTTCAAAGAGTTTCGAGGAATTGTCTGTGTGGCACTCTGTCTTACCGTATTCTCTGTCTGAAGCACGCTCTACATTTCCACCGAGGACATAATTCATGAGCTGTGCGCCGTAGCAGAGACCAAGGACAGGGATTCCCATCTCGAAGAGTTCCTTGGGTGCAGTGGCTGCTCCTTCTTCATAGCAACTGTTAGGGCCGCCGGTCAGAATGATTCCCTTGGGATTCATCTCTCGAATCTTATCGAGGGGCGTGCGGTAAGAATAAATCTCACAGTACACGTTATTCTCACGAACACGGCGGGCAACAAGCTGGTTGTACTGACCGCCAAAGTCAATAACGATTACTTTCTCCTGCTGCATGCTTTCTCCTTGCTTAAATCATGTAAATAGGGGGTGCAAAATATT
>Ga0256404_1006788_pt1 | contig 18614 bp, 13 predicted proteins | sample RumenRJG_01DNA_FD_185990 | JGI IMG/M metagenome (GOLD analysis project Ga0256404, IMG submission 185990) | Bovine rumen microbial communities from Lethbridge, Alberta, Canada - RJG_01 | ecosystem: Host-associated > Mammals > Digestive system > Stomach > Rumen | place: Canada: Alberta | collected...
AGGAACGTGATAAAAGGGCGGGCACGAAAGCTGTACCCGCCAGCAAGGTTAGTGGACCAGGATATCGATATATCCCTTGATGAAGACCAGAATGAACAGAATTGGAATTCCCCAGGTGACCCAGAGTCGTGACCAGCGCGGGAATTTCAGACCGGTTCCCAGGTCGGCTTCTTTGAGGAAGGCGCTCCATCCCCAGCCGGACTTCTGGGTGCAGAACAGGCAGAAGAGCAGGCTTCCCAACGGCAGCAAGGTGCTGGAGACAAGGAAATCCTCGAAATCCAAGACACCGGTACCTGCTCCGAAAGGCTGGAAGCCGGAGAGGACGTTGAAGCCCAGGAGGCAGGGAAGCGAGAGCAGGAAGACGGCTATCGCGTTGATGGCGCAGGCCTTCCTCCGGGGCACCTGCCTCACGTCAATCCAGTAGCTCGCGATATTCTCGAAGACAGCGATGACGGTGCTCATGGCCGCGAAGCTCATGAACAGGAAGAAGAGGAATCCCCAGAACCGTCCGCCCGCCATCTTTGAGAAGATGTTGGGCATGGAGATGAACAGCAATGTCGGTCCGGCGTTGACCTCGACCCCGTAGGCTGAGCAGGCAGGGAAGATGATCAGGCCGCTGACCAAGGCGACGAAGGTGTCCAGGATGATGACGCGCAGCGACTCGCCGGTCAGCGAGTGGTTCCTGTCGATGTAGGATCCGAAGATCGTCATGGCGCCGATACCCAGCGAGAGGGTGAAGAAGGCCTGGCTCATGGCGGCGAAGACCACGTCGAAAAGACCTGCCTCCCGGATATGGCCGAGGCTCGGCTTCAGGTAGAAGGCAAGACCCTCTTCGCCACCGGGCAGCAGGATCGAGTGGACGGCGAGGACCACAATCAGGACAAGCAGGCCGACCATCATCTTCTTGGTGATCGACTCGACACCCTTCTGCAGGCCGAAGCTGACAATCGCAAAGCCGCCAAAGACGGCAATCGCCATCCACACGATCTGGGAGAAGGGCTGGGAGAGCAACGCTCCAAAATAGGAGGAGACTCCCTCGGGTGAAAGCCCCGCCAGGTCCCCGGTTATATAGTGCCAGCAATAGGAAAGCAACCAGCCGGTGATGGTGGTGTAGTACATCATCAGCAGGTAGTTGCCGGCGATGGCGAAGGGGCTGTAGATGTGCCATCTGCCTCCCTTGGGTTCCAGTGTCTTCAGGGCAAGACCGATGTTCTGCCTGCTGGCCCTGCCGATGGCGAACTCCATGACCATGATCGGCAGCCCGAAAACGGCAAGGAAAACCAGGTAGATCAGGACGAAGGTGGCGCCGCCGTAACGGCCGGTGATGAAGGGGAAACGCCAGACGTTCCCTAGTCCGATGGCGCATCCAGCCGAGAGCAGGATGAAGCCTAGTCTTGAAGACAATGTTTCACGTTGTTGCATGCAAACGAGTATACGGCGCTATTTTCCAGCGGTCAATCAAACGTATGTGCTCGCAGAAATGCGAGGAATTGGTCCTTGGAAAGCGGTTTGGAGTAGTAGAAGCCCTGGATGTAGTCGACCCCGTCGGCGATGACCGCCTCTGCCTCTTCCTTTGTCTCGACTCCTTCGATGAGGGCTTTCATCCCAAGCCGTTTGACGAGGGAGATGGTGTTTGCGCGGAGCTTTTCCCCCATCGGGTTGATGACAAAGCTCCGGTCCAGCTTGACGACCGAGAAAGGGAGCATGATCAGGTGGTCCAGGTTGGCCTGGCCTTGCCCGAAATCATCCAGGTAGAGATGGAAACCGGCGGAAGCGAGTTTCTGCAGGTTGTTTTTCGCCACTGCCGGCAAATAGGCGGAGGCGGTCTCGGTCAGCTCCAAGCAAAAGCGGTCCCGCTTGATGCCCAGGATGCTGGTGGAACGGATGATGTCCCGAATCACCTCTTCCTGCATGCACTCGGCCATGGAAAGGTTGACGTGGATGGGGAGTCCTGATAGGTCGTTGGAACGCAAGAGTTGCTGGACGATTTTTCTGACGCAGGCGTCGATGCGGATTATCGAGCCGTTGCGTTCAGCCACCGCAATCAGTTCGTCCGGACGTACCTTCCCAAGGACCGGGTCGGTCAGGCGGACGAGCGCTTCCGCGCTGATGAAGCGCTGGGTCTTCACGTCCCAGACTGGCTGGTAGACCACTTCCAGCCCGTTCTCCTCGCTGCACTTGCGGCTGAGGATGTCAAGCAGCTTCTGCTTGCGCGCCTCTTCAAGCTGCAGGTCGTCCCTCAGGTTCATGACGGTCTTGGGCGAGCGTTGCAGTCCGAGGGCGATGAGGATGTCCTGCAACTGCGCAAGGGAATGGAAGTCTCGGGGCGAGTCGGCTGCCAGAATCTGCAGCCTCAGCCCGATTTGTTCCCCATCAATGCTCCAAGGCCGCTTGGAGCGTTCGTTCAGGGTCCGGACAACCTCGCTTTGGACCATTGTGGCGTGGTCGGCGAACCAAAGGGCATAGACGTCGTCCCTGACGGTGTAGACCCAACGGCTGAAGCTGGTCAGGTAGGTGGCGATTTCCTTTTCCAGACAATGGAAAGCGTGGTCTCCAAGCGATTCGTTCAGCGGTTTCCAGTCTTTCATGTGCACAAGCACCAGCGTGAAGGGGGTATGGTGCTTGAAATCCCGCTCGCACCAGAGTGTGAAGATATCCCGGTTGAACAGTCCGGTGTTCCATTCCGTCACGTCTTCAAGCCTGCTCAGCGAGACGAAACTGACGAAGATGCTCAGGTCGATCGTGTAGTTCTCCACCAGAAGGGAAGGGTGGAAGAACTGGATCATGGTACCGATGACGGCAAAGGTCAGGAAGAACGTCTGCGCGATCAGGGGTTTGCGCATATGCTCGTCACGTTCCTTCAAAAGCAGGTAGTAGCCGTGGATGACGTATCCTGCGACACCGATATACCAGAGGAACCTGAGCGGACCGCGGTGGTACATGCCGTCCGCGTCGGTATGGAAGAACCAACTGGTCAGGGGATTGAGCAACAGAAGCGGTCCAAGAACCGCCAAGGGAACCCAGAACAGCTTGGGGACCGGGTCTTCCGCATCGCGGACGTGGTTGAGTTCCAGAAGATAGAGCGAGTAGATGGCGATGCAGGGCAAATGGAAGAGGAAATAGACGTAGTTGTTGGCAATGTTGACCCACAAGGGCACGTGCGAGTGGAACCAGAGAGGATAGTTCTCCCACAGCGCGTAGAAGAGGTCGCTCGCTGTGGAGAGGAAGGCGGAAAGAACCAGCAGGGGCAGCAGACGATGCGTATGGATCTGGTTGCGGGGCTTGCAGACGTACAGGAAGACGACCAACAGAAGCAAGGCGAGCCCGACCAGGTCAAGAATCCAGTTACACATTCCACAGCCCCCTCTGCTTGGAAAGCAGGATCGGCCTGCCAAAAAGCGGGCCGGTCAGGTAGCGGACACCAAGGGTCCCATAGAAGTCGGCATCTTCCTGCCTGACCACGCCTTCCACTTGCACCGCGTAGCGCATGATCCGCATTGCCTCCATGCTGGCGGCGATGATTTCCCTGCCTCCCCTTGCCAGCGAGCCGGGGGTGGTGAAGGTGGGGCTGAACGAGACCACCGTATCCGGCATGTCGGGGGCGTGGAACACATCGGTATAGCCGGTGCCATAGCCGGTCAGGACCAGACGGATACCCGCCTTTTGCATGTCGTCCAGATTGGAGCGGACTACGCTAAGCTGCTGGTGGAACAGGCTGGAAGGCATGGTGAACGAAATCGTGCTGCATGGTATCCCGTAGTAGTCGGCCAGCTTCACATAGCGGGGGACCAGCCGGTATTGGAGCCATTGGCGAGGAGTGAGCGTGAGGGTGAGCCGGTTCATCTGGTACTTTTCGAGAAAGCCTGCCCTGATGAGAAGGCAGCTCTCCTTGATCATCAGGTCGGTGAAATAGCCGATGGTGCCTTCCCTTTGGGCGATCGGGATGTACTCAATGGGAGTGGCATCCTGGAGCTGGTCGTTTGACAGGAGGAGGGTCGCTTTGGCCGCGTGCATCCGCCTGGTTGTCGTGTCGTAAGCCGGGATGAGCCGCATCTTCATCTGGACGTTGTCCATGTGTCTGGCCAGGTGGGCGACTGCGATGCGCCGTTTCATGGCTCCGGTGCGGAGCACGCTGGCGGAAGTGCTTCCCAAAGCCGAAGCGCTGGTCCTGCTTCTCAGTTGCCGTAGCGCAAGGAAGCAGTCTTCGGTCGTGGTAAAATCATCCGGGTAACGGATTGTCGTGACGAAGCCGGTGACCGGCAGCTTGTTCTCGCCCATCAGGAAGGATTCGGAAAAGGCGGAAAGGCAAAGCTGGGTGACCTCGCGGACCGAGTCCGGATCGGGATGGTTCATCGAGACAAGGAACTGCTGCTTGTTGACCCGGAAGAGGTCTCCGTAGCGGTTGCAACGTTTGACCACATGTCCGATATGGGAGATGATCTCCCCCATCATTCCCGCCGGCAGCAGGTTGTCGAGCTCCTCGTAGTCGGCGATCGTGGTGACTACGAAGAGACGGCGCTTGTGGCGCCTGATGATTTCCCGGGTCTTGTAGATGAATGCCAGCCTGTTGGGAAGTCTTGCCTGTCCGTCAATCAGTTGTTCGGGACTCTGCACGGCGAGAAAGAGCACCGTGATGCTGAACGAATGGATGCAGCCAACGAACCTGATGGAGGGGAACCGGGTCTGGGTGAGCGTGGAAAACAGCAGGACGGTCAGGTCGATGAGCAGCAGCGGCAGCTCGTAGGAGTTGTTCAGGTTCTTCCGGTATCTGACGACCAAATACCATCCATAGGCATAATAGCCAAAAAGGACAAGGCCGAGCGGGCAGAGGTTCCAAAACAAGGGACGGGAAAGCAGAAGGGGAAGGAGCGGAAGGGTGGCGACGAAGCCGATGGCGAAAGGGATGGTCCGGATAAAGAACTCCCGCTGCCTGAGCCCGATGCCAAGCAATTCGCGGACATACAGCACATGCAGCAACGCGGAGCAACTGAACAGGAAGATGGCGCAGACATGGAAGAATTCGTGCCCGGTCCGCATGCTTTCCGCCAAGGAAAGATAGGATAAGTCGCAGACAAGGGCAAGCACGATCACAAGGCTGTTGCCGGCCAGTACCTTGCTGGACTGCCAAAAGGGCGTCGCGCGTAGCAGGTAGACTGCGTACAAGACTGCCATCATCCCCAGTGAAGCGATATCTAGCCAGAAGCCCACATCCATGAAGCCATGTTACACACATTTTCCTGCACCTGAAAAGATATGCCACAAGAAGAAAAGGCCGCGTTTCTGCGCATTGACACGCACAAACGCTTGCAGGACAATGGTTCCAACCCTGTATCGGAGGTGGATGGAATGGATGTATTGCAAAGCTATTTGGAGAGCGGGAAGCCGATCAATGCGGGAATGGTTTCCTATGTCGCGTCGCTGGAAAAAGTCGCAGAGGTGTCACCATTTGTCGCAGGAAGGATTGTCCAGGAGCTCGCGGACCAACGCACCCATCTGAAGCTGATCGCCAGCGAGAACTTCTCCTCTCTTTCCGTGCAGGGCGCCATGGGGAACCTGCTGACCGACAAGTACAGCGAAGGATTTCCGTATCACCGCTTCTACGCCGGCTGCGACAATGTCGACGCCATCGAGGCCTTCGCCGACCAGCAGGCCTGCAAGCTGTTCGGGGCGGAGCACGCCTATGTCCAGCCACATAGCGGTGCCGACGCCAACCTGTGCGCCTATTGGGCCATCCTGAACACCCGCATCGAGATGCCTGAGATGGAGAAACTCGGCGAGACCAATCCGAGCAAGATGCAGAAGAAGGACTGGGACAACCTGCGCCACATGCTTGGCAACCAGCGCATCCTTGGCCTGGACTATTATTCTGGCGGACATCTGACCCATGGCTATCGCCAGAACGTCTCCGCCCAGATGTTCGATTCCTACAGCTACACCGTCGACGAGAAGACCAAGTTGCTTGACTATGATGCCATCGAGAAGCTGGCCATGGAGGTCAAGCCGCTGATCCTGATTGCCGGATACTCCGCTTACCCGCGCAAGGTCAACTTCCGCCGCATGAGCGAGATCGCCAAGAAGGTGGGAGCCACCTTCATGGTCGACATGGCCCATTTCGCCGGTCTGGTCGCCGGTGGCGTCTTTAGCGGTGACTACGACCCGGTCCGGTGGGCCGACGTCGTGACCACCACGACCCACAAGACCCTTCGTGGCCCCCGTGGCGGCATGATCCTGTGCAAGAAGGAGTATGCCGAAAGTGTCGACAAGGGATGCCCACTGGTCATCGGGGGACCGCTCCCCCAGATGATGGCGGCAAAGGCGATTGCCCTGACCGAGGCGCTGCAGCCCTCCTTCAAGGAGTACGCCCGCAAGATTGTCGAGAATGCCCAGGCTTTGGCCGAGGCGCTGATGGCCCAGGGGGTTCCCCTTGATACCGATGGCACCGACAACCACTTGATGTTGCTCGACGTGACCAAGTTCGGCCTGAATGGCCGTCAGGCGGAAAGCGCCGTACGCGCCGCCGGCATCACCCTGAACCGCAACGCCCTTCCCTTTGATCCGAACGGTCCTTGGTACACCAGCGGCCTGCGTATTGGAACGCCAGCCGTCACCACGTTGGGCATGGGCAAGGAGGAGATGAAGGAGATTGCCGACATCATCGCCTTGGTCCTGAAGAACAGCCGCCCTGCGGTCATCACCAAGGGAGAGCATGCCGGACAGTCCTCGAAGAGCACCGCGCACACCGCTCCGGCAGTCCGCAAGGAGGCCTATGACCGGGTGCAGGCGCTGCTGAGGAAGTTCCCGCTCTACCCCGAGCTGGACCTGGAGTTCCTGCAGAAGGCATTCCCTCTGGTGGACGCAGAGTAACCGGTCTTTCCTGGAAGCCTCCCGATTCCCTCGTGCAAGGAAAACGGGAGGCTTGTTCTTGTTCCGGATGAGGTGTTGCAATATGTTTCGCTTCCCCGATTCAGTGCTATACTACTGTTCGGATAGGAGGGAATATGCAAGCAACACTTATCAGGAACGCGCTTGTGGTTGACGCGGAATGGACCCGTAAGGCCGATGTCCTTATCGAGGGCTCCCAGGTGGCCCATATCGCCACGCACATGGATCCGTCACTGGTTCCCGAGGGGGCCAAGGTCGTCGACGCCCATGGACTGTATCTGCTTCCTGGTCTGATCGACGCCCATACCCATTATCATCTCGTCAGCCGGGGGACGGTCACCTGTGATTCCTTCCCCGAAGGGAGCAGGCTCGCCGCGTTCGGCGGCGTGACCACTGTCGTCGATTTCGCCGATGACGACAAGAAAGGAAATCTCGCCGCCTGCACCGAGGCACGCCTGAAAGAGATGGAGGGCGGCATGGCGATCGACTACTCCCTGCACCAAGGGGTCTACGCCTGGAGAAGGACGCTCGGGGCGGAGATGGAGGCCCTTGCCAAGCGGGGAATCCGCGCCCTGAAGATGTTCACCACCTACAAGAACATCGGATACCTGGTGGACGATCCCAAAGAGCTGCGGGATGTCTTTGCCAACGCCAAGCGCGAGGAGATGATGGTCTGCGTCCACTGCGAGGACGAGGCTTTGCTCAATGAAATCCAGTCCGCCTACCAGGGCCCCTACAATCCTCCGGCACACGCTGTATTGCGTCCCGGCGAGGTCGAGGCGAGAGGAATCCGGACGGTGGGCATGATCGCCCATGACCTGGGCATGACGCTCTACGTCGTCCATCTTTCCAGCAAGAAGGGCCTTGAGATGGTCCGCTACCTGCGTTCCATCGGCACCCGTGTCATCGTCGAGACCACGCCGACCTACCTGTTCCTTGACCGCAGTCTGCTCGAGGGGCCGGACGGGCCGCTGTTCGTGATGACGCCGCCGCTCAGGGACAAGGAGGACAACATCGCACTGCAGGAGGCGCTCGTTGGAGGGGAGATCCAGGTGGTCGCCACCGACCACTGCGCCTTCACCCGCCAGCAAAAGCTTTCCAGCAGCGACTGCAGGACCATCTATCCGGGCATCCCGGGTACGGAGGAACTGCTTCCCTTGCTGCACACCCGCCTCGTGAAGACGGGAAAGCTTTCCATCAACCAGCTGGTGAACCTGCTCTCCACCGGACCGGCGAAAGCCTTCGGGCTTGCCCCCCGCAAGGGGCGTGTCGAGGTAGGAGCCGATGCCGACCTGGTGGTTTTCGATCCGGACAAGAAGTGGACTCTTTCGGGCAAGAGCCTGCACTCTGCCAGCGGGTATACCGCTTACGAAGGGTGGAAGGTGGAAGGAAAGGCGGTCGATGTCTACAGGCGTGGTTGCCTGATGGTGGAGGGAAGCGAGTACTACGGTGTTCCCGGCAGTGGACACTTCATTCCCCAAGGCATGCCCGGCCAGGTAGCCACCATCCTGCACTGACCCTTCCTTGTCCAAATCCTTCATATTCCTTACCATAGGAAACGAGAGGATCATCATGGTTCGTTGGGTAGTCTGTTCGTATGACGAAGCCGGCAAGGCTGAGGGCGGTCCCTTCCTGATTCACGAGTTGAAGCAGGCCGCTGTGGCCGTTGGCGGCTATTCTGGACAACGTGACGTGGAAAGGGGGGATTGCTCCTTGCTGGTCAGGCAGGGGGATGGTCCCCTCAGGCAGGTGGAGGAGGGGTTGTTCTCCTGCGGGGGAACGATGAGCCTTCCGTTGGCGCTTTCCGCCCTTGGGGGGAATGCGGGCGAGGCTCTTGCCATCGCTTTCACACCCCAGGAGGTCTCCGAGGCCAAGAGCGCCGGCATGAAGGTCCTGGCGGTCGCCAGCCAGACGGACGCGGTGACTTTGGCCGACAGCGGAGCCGACATCATCGTCGACAGCCTGCTCGCCATCGGCCGGTTCCATGATGCCGATTCGTTCGAGGCCCAGCTTCGCAAACTGGAGGACACAGACGGGGAGAGTGGCAAGGTACGCTACGGGCGCAACCTGATCCGCCCGGTCTCATCGCCATTGTTCAGCTTGGAGCGCGCCATCGCCTTTGCCATCGAGAAGGCAACCAATGTCTGGAAAAACGCCTATACGCCTTATTCCCGTTTCAACGTTGGTGCCGCCGTCGTCAGTGCCGCGACCGGAAGGGTCTATTGCGGGTGCAACGTGGAAAATGGCAGCTATGGCGCCACCATCTGCGCCGAGCGCAACGCCATCCTCCACGCAATCGCTGTCGAGGGGGTCATCGGCATCGAGGCCTTGGTTGTGGTCAGCAAGGGAGATCCCCTTGCTCCTCCCTGTGCCCAGTGCCTGCAGGTAATCAGTGAATTCGCCCGTCCCGAGACTCAGGTGCATCTGGTCTCCGTCGATGGGAAGAGCCACATGGTGTATCAGTTCGGGCAGTTGCTGCCCCATCCTTTCGTGTTGGAGTGATTTGTGAACAAAAAGCACCTTCCCGCGCTATTTGCCTGCTGTCTCGTCCTGCTTTTGGGTTGCGCGTCAACCCGTCCCATGGCCAAAGGACCGACAGCGGATCCATCGCTCGGCCTCGTTGAGAAGCTGGACCTTGTCGGATTGCCGAAAACGCCGATTACCAAGCCGACTGTCTGGTACAACGGCAACGAGTGGCGCGACCATGTGACCGAACTGGTGCGAGGCGCGAAGCGATATGTGGTCATCACCTCGTTCCTCGCTTCGAACAGCCTTCCGAACGCCGATTTCTACCAGGCGCTGGTCGACAAGGCCAACGAGGGTGTCCCCGTCTATTTCCTGGTGGACGGTTCGGGGCTGTTCGACATGACCGAGAGCCGCAAGAGCCTGATTCCACTGATGTACCTGACCCACACGCCGATCCATTTCCTGGAAACCAAGCCGATTTCCGCGGCGCGCCTGGTCGGAGCAAGCGATTTCTTTTTCCGCTACCATCAGAAAGTGGTGATCATCGATGGGCAGGTGATGGCGATCGGAGGCATGAACTTCAACTACATCTCTGTCGGAGCCCCTCCGGGAAAGGACCTGCAAAGGGATACGATGTACGAGTTCACCAGTCCTGAAGCGGTCGCCGCCTTCCTCGGCTGGTTCGTCCCCTGGTGGAACGACCAGAGCTGGGACCGCCTTGACTTGGCGGATTTCCCCATCGACTACTCCTACAAGCAGGATGAGCCGAAGGGCGACGCATGGCTTGTCAACGAGGTGCCGGGCAGCCACACCATCGGCTCGGCCTATGGCGCCCTGCTTTCCTCCGCGAAGGAGAGTGTGGAGATCCTGCCCTTCCTGCCCGCCCTGGACGCCAACATGATGCAGGCGATCAAGGAGACGGTAGCCCGCGGGGTGAAGGTGAGCATGGTCATCTCCTACGACAAGCGTACCAGCGACCGGTACATGTACCTGCCGTTGCTCGAGGCCGGGGTGGACATGCGCATCGAGCCGCCCAGCGAGAAAGGCCTGTTGCATGAGAAGCTGATGGTGGTCGACGACCGGTACGTGATGGTGGGCTCGAGCAACTTCAATGTCCGTTCGATGGCGCTCTCCTACGAGATCTGCATGATCATCGATGATTCCGACCTGGCCAAGATGGTCCATCAGCACTACAACGAGCTGTACGACCAGGCGGTCTATGTTTCGCCCGAGGAGGCCAAACAATGGCGTACCTTCGGGAAGATGCTGATGCACATGCTGATGACGGTGGGAGGTTGAAGATGAAGCGATTCTGGTTGTTCCTTGTGTTGGTCGCGGTTCTCGCTTGCCCGCTGTCGGCGCGGAAGGTGGGCTTCGGCGTCGCCAAGGATGGGGAGAAGACGGAGGATCACGCCTATGGCGGTTTCTCCTTCTGGCTTGCCTACGAGCCTTTCGAGTTCAAGTTCGGCAATCCCTCCCTTACGCTTGCCATGGCGACGGAGAGCGACGAGGACTGGGATATCTCGATTCCGAGCGTGACGCTGGCAGTCAACGTCGATTTGTTCCGGACGCTCCATCATCCCTTCTGGATCATCGCCCACAACCGTGTCGCCTGGAATCCTGCCTTGAGTCTGGGAGTGCAGGCCCGCTTTGACGGGGACGGGAACCGGCCTGCGCTCTATATGAGTGTATCCCCGTTCAAGTTCAGCCAGCCCGATTTCTGGTATGAGGCGCTGAGTCCCTTCTTCACCTATGCAAGCGAGGGGTGGAGCTGGGGTGTCGCATTGCTCCGCTTTACCTGGATGTTCCTATGAAATTGAACCGAATGTGTGCCTTTGTGGCGTTTGTGGCGTTTTCGGCCTTTCCTCTGGAAGCGAAGGGAATCGGGTATTTTGACTTGGGTGTGACCTTGGGTACCCGTTCCCACTACTTCGAGGAGAAATACGATGACTCGAAGCTGGCTGTCCAGTATGGACTGACCTTGGGCCTGAGCGACGTCTATGAGCTGGATGTGACCGGGACGAGCGAGGTGGTGCCCGATTTCTTTGAAGGCACGAACACCACCATGCAGGTGTTGCTCCAGAGGTCCTTGCTGGGGGAGCGCAATACCGGCACCGCCGTCAGCGGTATCGGCCTGAATACCCTGTTGGGTTTTGGCGTGGGGCTGTCGACCTATCACGAGACAGGGGAGTTCTATCCGACCCACCTGCTTTTCAGTCTGACTCCGGTGACCATCGGGACCCCGATGATGGGCAAGCGCGAGAAGCTCTGCTCCCTCACGCTCGCGGTAAACATCTACGACAAGTCGATCAGCCTTTACTTCGACCTGATGTCATTCGATTTCTATCTGCTGGGTTCCTGGTTCCAGCACAGGCCGCCTACCTCGTCGACTCAAGCGCTGTGAGCTTGTCGATGCGCTTCTGATGGCGTCCGCCAGCGAAGGTAGCCGCCATATAGGCGTCGACCATAGCCTCGGGGCTGTCAGGGTAGTTGGTGATCCGTCCCCCGAATGCGAGGAAGTTGGCATTGTTGTGCTCCCTTGCCTTCTCGGCGGCAAAGGCGTTGACCGGAAGGGCGCAGCGGATGCCCTGGATCTTGTTGGCGGCCATGCTGATGCCTTCCCCGGTGCCACAGCAGACGATACCGAAGTCATATCCCCCTTTCTTGTATTCGTCAGCCGCTTTCTTGGCGATGTCAGGGTAGTCGACACTTTCCTCAGTGAAGACGCCGAGATGGTTGACGGTGATTCCTTTTCCTTCCAGATGCGCTTTCAGGCGCTGCGCCAGTTCGACGGCGCCGTGGTCGTTGGCAAGAACAACTTTCATGTGAGAGCCTCCGTCCTGTAGTCTACCCACTCTGGCTCTTGGTGAAAAGCGCCTGCTTGTGTAAGATGTTTCCATGGCTGATATTTTTGTGACGGGACATCGCAATCCCGATATGGACAGTGTCTGCAGCGCTTGGGCGTACGCCAATCTGAAGAACACCTTGGACAAGCAGAATACCTACATCCCGGTACGGTGCGGGAACTTGAACGACGCCACCAAGGCGGTCTTCGACCAGCTTTCGCTGACGCCTCCGGGGTTCCTGAAGGATGTCCGTTCCCGTCTCGCCCCGGTTGTGCGCAGGGGGGAGCCGATGGTGGATGTCTCCGATCCGTTGACCACGTTGATTCCTCTGTTCCAGACCAATCCCGCAGCGGTCGGAGTGATGGACGGATCCCGCTTCGCCGGCCTGCTTACCGCAGAGGCGGTCAACTCCTTCTTCCTGCAGGATTCCAGCAAGAAGCGCCCAAGTTACCATTTCGTCATCGACACCATTCCCAAAGTGCTCCCCGGCCACTTCCTCAAGAAGGGGGAGCCGGCGGAGTTCACCGGTCCGATTGCCATCGGTGCCATGAAGTACGAGCTCTTCTGCGAGCACATGGACGCCTGGAGCAAGGAGGGGGTCAGCCCGTTGTGGGTCTTCGGCGACCGGGACCGCCACCTGCAGAAGGCAATCGACACCCAGGTCCCCTGCATCGTCCTGACCGGTTCCCAGTACAAGGCCTACGAGTCGGTCGACCTTTCCCGGTTCAAGGGATCGATCTTCCTCAGCGATGCCGACACCAGCGAGACGCTGCGCCTGCTCAGGCTCTCCGTCCAAGTGCGAGAGCTATTGAAGGAGTCCATGCCCCGTCTGGAGGACGAGATGCTCTTCGACGAGGCGAAGAACATGCTCCATACCGGCAAGTACCGTGCGCTGCCGGTCTTTCATGGCAACCAGTACCTTGGCTTTGTCAGCCGTCGTTGTTTCATGGACAAGCCACGGACCAAGGTGATTCTGGTGGACCACAACGAGCTCCAGCAGAGCATTTCCGGCCTCGAGGAAGCGGAAATCCTGGAGATCATCGACCATCACCGGGTCGACGGAATCCACACCGACCAGCCGATCTACATCCTCTGCAATCCGCTCGGATCGACCTGCACGATTGTCTGGACCCTCTACCGCAGGCAGTGGGTTCCCTTGACCAAGAAGGTTGCCCAGGTGTTGCTTGCCGGCATCACCAGCGACACGGTCGGCCTGAAGAGCCCGACCACTACCGAAACGGACCGCCAAGCGGTCAAGGACCTGACGGAAATCGCTGAGGTCGCCGATTACCCGGCCTATACCGAGACGTTGTTCAGCTATGGCGCCTCGCTGGTGGGCAAGGACCCGTTGATGCTGGTGGAGAGCGATTTCAAGACCTACCAGGAGAAGGGCATGCAGTTCGGAATCGGACAGTGCGAGGTGACGATGCTGGATGACAGCAGGCGTTTCGTCCCTTCCTTCTTCGAGGCTCTGGAAAAAAGCAGGTCCCAGCATGGATTGGATTTCGCCCTGTTCCTGATTACCGACATCGTCCACGAGAACAGTCTTCTCCTGGCGGCGGGCATGGGGACTTTGGAGTCCCACTTCGCCTATGAGCGGGTGTCTCCCCATCTCTTCTTCCTGCCAGGCGTCCTCTCCCGCAAGAAACAGCTTCTGCCAGAGGTGGTACGGGTCCTCGAGGAAGGTTGACCATGACGTTGCAGGAGTTGGGCAAGCAAAGGATCCTGCTGCTGGACGGCGCCATGGGTTCGCTGCTCCAGAAAGCGCGCCTGTCTTCCGATGCCTTCCTCAGTCCCGCAACAGGAAAGCCGGAGGAGAGTTGCGGCGAGCTTCTCAACCTGAACCGTCCCGAGGTAGTCCGGAAGATCCATCAGGCCTACCTCGACGCGGGTGCCGACATCATCGAGACCAACACGTTCAACGCAAACCGGATCAGCCTTGGCGAGTATGGATTGGGCGGATGGGTCCGCGAGCTGAACCTTGCCGCCTGCAGGATTGCCGACGAGGCGAGAGAAGGGAGGAACGCCTTTATCGCAGGTGATATCGGTCCGACGAAGGAGAGCCTGTCGCTCGCCACCGATGTCGACGACCCTGCCTGGCGTAGCCGGGACTTCGCTTCGTTTGTCCAGGTCTATGAGGAACAGGCCTCAGCGTTGTTGGAGGGCGGGGTCGACCTGTTTTTGGTCGAGACGGTCTTTGACACCTTGGTGGCCAAGGCCGCGGTCAAGGGGTGCCAGTGCGCCATGCGCCTGGCCGGGAGGACGATTCCGGTGATGGTGAGCGTCACGTTCAGCGACCAGAGCGGCCGCATGCTCTGCGGGCAGGATCTCGGGGCGATGGTCGCGTCCTTTTCCGAATATCCGCTTTTCTCCCTGGGAATCAACTGCTCCACCGGAGCCAAGGCCATGGCTGAGAAAGCGAAAGAACTTGCCGCGGTCAGCCCCTTCAGGCTCTCGCTCCACCCCAATGCGGGGATTCCCGACGGCGAGGGGAACTATCCCGACGGGCCGAGGAAGTGGAGCGAGGAGCTCCGGGATATCGTCGAGTCAGGGGAGGTTTCGGTCGTCGGTGGCTGCTGTGGCACCACACCGGAACATATCCGCGCGCTGAAAGCGATCACCGCAGGAGTGAAACCCCGTGCCAGGGGCAAGGAAATCTCCGGTTTGGTGCTTGCCTCCCTGGAGAGCAGGATGGTCAGGCCCGGATCGCTCTTTGTCGTCGGCGAGCGGTGCAATGTCGCCGGTTCCAAGAAATTCGCCACCATGGTGGCGGAGCGTCGGTGGGACGAGGCGCTCTCGGTTGCCCGTGCCCAGGTCGAGGCGGGCGCCGACGCCCTGGACATCTGCATGGACGCGCCGATGCTGGACGCCCGGTCCGCCATGGTGACCTTTCTCAGAGTCCTGCAGAGCGACCCTTTGTCCAGCAAGATTCCGGTGATGGTGGACTCCTCCGACTTCTCCGTCATCGAGCGGGCCATGGGAGAAATTCAAGGTCGTTGTATTGTCAACTCGATCAGCCTGAAGGAGGGAGAGGAGCCCTTTTTGGAGCATGCCCGTCTGATTCATTCCTACGGCCATGCCATGGTGGTCATGCTCTTCGACGAAACGGGGCAGGCAGACACCTACGAACGGAAGATTGCCTGCGCCAAGCGGAGCTATGACCTTCTGTCTTCCATTGGCATTCCGCCCTATGACATCATCTTCGATCCCAATGTGCTGGCCGTCGCGACCGGTATCGCCGCCCATGACGGCTATGCCAGGGATTTCATCCAGGCTGCCGGCTGGATCCACCAGAACCTTCCCGGCACGTTGGTGTCGGGAGGTGTGAGCAACCTCTCGTTCGCCTTCCGGGGAAACAACCGGATCCGCGCTGCGATGCACGCCGTTTTCCTTGACCTCGCCAAACCCGACATGGCTATCGTCAATCCTTCTTCCGACCGGAACCTCGCCCATATTCCCGCCTATGTCCGGTTTGTTGTGGGGCGAGCCCTTTCCGAGGGGACCGAGGAGGGACGTGAGGCCTTGGTCAGTCTGGCCGAGTCGACACGGCAGCTTGCGGCGCCCAAGCCAGTGGAGAAAACGGCCAAGATACCGGTTTCCCCAAAAGAGGAGCTGACCGGAGCGGTGCTGCAGGGAGATGATTCCCGTCTTTCCTCCCTGCTCGGATCCCTTTCGGACGAGGATCCTCTTTCCTTGGTGGAAGGACCCTTGATGCAGGGGATGGAACAGGTCGGAAAGCGGTTTGGAAAGGGGGAGATGTTCCTCCCCCAGGTGGTGCGCTCCGCCAGGACGATGAGGCGTGCCGTCGAGATCCTGCAGCCTAGGATCCGGCAGTCCCTGCGCAAGGGAGCGGGAGGACCGCGGAAGCCGGTGGTGGTGCTCGCTACCGTCAAGGGGGATGTGCATGACATCGGCAAGAATATCTGCGCCCTTGTCCTTTCCTGCAATCATTTCGAGGTACACGATCTCGGAGTGATGGTCGAGGCACCTGCCATCTGGGAGAAAGCCCAGGAGCTGCATGCGGACCTGATTGGCCTTTCCGGCCTGATTACTCCCTCGTTGCGGGAAATGGAGAAGACAATCAGCTACCTTGCCCGGCAAGGGAGCAAGATTCCGGTCTTCGTCGGCGGAGCCACCACCAGCGACAGGCATACCGCCCTGCGCCTCGCCCCGCTTTCCCAGGCACCGGTCATCCATACCAGCGACGCCTCGAGCATGGTCCTTGCCGCTTTGCAGGCGACAGGAACGGAAAGGGCGTTGTTTTTCAAGGAAACAGGGGACCGCTACGCGCGGATCAGGAAAGAAGAAAGCCCCCAAGCGGTCCAGGCCCCCACGGAAGATCCTCTTGCCTTGCGGAGCCAGAAAGCGAAGGGAAATCCTGCCCGCTACGGAATCTGGACCAGGGATGCGTGGAGCCTGGAGACGGTCGAGGGGGAGCTCAACTGGAAAGAGCTGGTAGCCGCCATGCGTATCCCCCCCGCGAGTCCCGAAGCTGACAGGGCGGTCGCTGACGCCAAGCAGATGCTCGCGGATCCTGCGTTCCAAGAGAGCTTGCGAAGGGGGTGCCGCGGTGTCTGGGGACTTTTCCCTGCTTCGAGCGACCGAAGGACGGTGACGGTCGGCTCCAAACGGTTCCATTTCCTGCGCAACGAGCAGAGCGGTCTTTGCCTTGCCGACTTCGTCGCCCCGGGCGGTGATACGGTCGGGGCCTTCGTGGTCACCAGCGAGATGGCGCCTGTGGTGGAGGCGGATCCCTACCGCAAGGTGCTTGCCCAGTTGCTCTACGACCGGGTCGCGGAAGTCCTTGCCGTTTTGGTGCAGAGAGAGATGGAGGGCAGGTGGGAAGGAGAGGGCGCGGTCATCCGGCCGGCCCCGGGCTACCCGACCTGGCCCGACCACACGGAGAAGCTGACGCTTTTCTCCCTGCTGGATGCCACAGACAGGACCGGGGTGGAGTTGACCAGCTCGATGGCCATGCGCCCTGCCGCCTCGGTCTGCGCCTTGGTGCTGAAGGCGCCCGGTTCCTGCTATTTCGGCGTAGGTGCTGTCAGCGACTGGCAGTTGGAACAGTATGCGGAGAGCAAAGGCGTCAGCCTCGCGAAGCTCAAGCCTTTCCTTTCGGGGGTCAGTCCATGAAAGTCATCGATATTCTCGCCCGGGCCGACAAGCCCGTTTTCACTTTTGAGATCGTCCCTCCGTTACGTGGAGGGAGCGTGCAGGGTGTCTGCGACGCGGTCGAGACATTGCTTCCGTTCCACCCTGCCTATATCAACATCACCAACCACCAGAGCGTGGTCGACTATGTGGAGCGTGAGGACGGGCTGGTGGAGAAGCACGTGATCCACAAGCGGCCCGGCACGCTGGCGCTCAGCGCTCTTCTGCAATACACATACCATATCCCGGTGGTCAGCCATGTCATTTGTGGCGGTCAAAGCGCAGAGGAGATCGAGAATACCCTGATCGAGCTCCATTTCATCGGTATCGACAACGTGTTCGCCCTGCGGGGAGACCCTGCGGGCGGGCAGAGACGTTTCATCGCGCAGAAGGGTGGCTGGAGCCATGCTTCCGACTTGGTCCGGCAGATCAGTGGCCTGAACCATGGCCACTATCTGGAGGAGAGCGCCAAGGACCCGGAGGCTACCGACTTCTGCGTCGGAGTCGCCGGGTATCCGGAAAAACATTCCGAGGCGGCCAACATGGCGGACGACATCAGGCATCTCAAGGAAAAAGTAGACGCCGGCGCTTCCTATGTGGTCACCCAGCTCTTCTATGACAACCAGCGGTATTTCGCCTTCGTCCGCGCGGTGCGGGAGGCTGGCATCACCGTGCCGGTCATTCCCGGGTTGAAGCCGTTGTCCAGCCGCAAGGATCTGGAGACCATTCCTCAGACGTTCCATGTCGACATCCCCGAGGAACTGGCCCGCCGCGTCCGGGCTGCCGCCACTTTGGACGAGATCCGCGAGGTGGGGGTCCAATGGGCCGTCGGCCAGTCCAAGGAGTTGCTTGCCCACGATGTGCCGGGCATCCACTACTACACGGTGGGCAAGGCCAAGCTGGTCTCCGAAGTGGTCGGAGCGGTATTCTGATCGATTGCCCAAATGCGTAGGGTGGAGTATGGTGTCCGATAGGGAGTGTCTATGATTGCTTTGGTGCTTGCCGCTGGCTATGCCACGCGCCTGTATCCCCTGACCAAGGGGTTTCCCAAGCCGTTGTTGGAGGTGCGGGGGAAACCTGTGCTCTCCTGGCTGTTGGATGACCTGGAAACCATCCCGGGCATCGTGGAGTACGTCATCGTCAGCAACCACGTGTTCCTGCCGTTTTTCCAGAAATGGAGCAGGGAGCACCCTTTGAAGCGGAAGGTGACGATCCTCGATGACGGCTCGACCGAGAACGAAAACCGCCTCGGGGCGGTGAAGGACA
>Ga0256404_1006789_pt1 | contig 18612 bp, 16 predicted proteins | sample RumenRJG_01DNA_FD_185990 | JGI IMG/M metagenome (GOLD analysis project Ga0256404, IMG submission 185990) | Bovine rumen microbial communities from Lethbridge, Alberta, Canada - RJG_01 | ecosystem: Host-associated > Mammals > Digestive system > Stomach > Rumen | place: Canada: Alberta | collected...
CTTATCAGCCCTTGATTTTCCATTCTTTCCAGCATCGTAGTAAGAGATGTTATCGCTAATCCGCATTTAGTCGAGAGTGACCTGATTGAGATACCATCCTCCTGCCACAGCACATAAAGAATACGCCCCTGGGCTCCATTAAATTCATCAATATTCTTTTCACTGAGAATCTTCTCGAAAATCCGGTCTCCAAGCTGTTTTATTTTGGTGACAAGAAATCCTCCATTCATGTCCATGCAGAAGCTCCTATATAGTAGTTTGTTAAAAACATACTATATAGGAGCTTTATTGTCAACAGTTTATTGTGAACTTCCTCGATTATTAACTCTCGTTTCTGAATCGTGATCTTTCTCGACTCCAGAAAGGTTGATTTTAAGCCAAAAACTTGCATTTTAGGTGATCATTTTTCGTGGTTGGTGCTATAATAATGGAGAGTTAATTAACTCTCGTTAGGAGGGCACCGTGTATCTCGATTACGAGGTCAAAATACCGGATTCCAAGCATGGGATCACCCGGAAAACGATCCGTGGAATAACCTATATTTACTATGCTTACGATCGCAAATACAGTTCGGAAAAACATTATTCCGTTCCGAAAAACACAACGATCGGAAAGTGCCTGAATGCTTCGTCCGAGACGATGTATCCCAATACAAACTTCCTAAAATACTTTCCGGAAGCAGAACTTCCGCAGGTTAACGAAACATCTGATCGAAGTGCATGCCTGCGCATTGGGGCGTTTCTTGTTATACGCAAGATTATCGCCGGTTATCATCTGGATGAGATCATTGGGCGGCTGATTGGAAAGGACGCAGGTCTTTTCCTTGATCTTGCAGCATACTCCATTGTCACGGAGAATAATGCTGGCCAGTACTATCCGGATTACGCCTACAACCATCCGCTTTTTACGCGGAAGATGAAACTGTACAGTGATTCGAAGGTATCTTCTTTCATCAACGACATCACACGGGATCAGTGCATTGCTTTCCAGAATGAATGGAACAGCAGGCATGATCACCGGGAAAAGATCTACATTACTTACGACTCAACCAACAAGAACTGCCAGGCCGGTGATCTTGAATGTGTTGAGATCGGCCATCCCAAAGATGACAATGGAAAGCCGGTACTTAACTACTCGATTGCTTACGATCACAATAACTCTGAGCCTCTTTATTATGAAGAGTATCCCGGAAGCATTGTTGATGTGTCTCAGCTTCAGATAATGCTTCTGAAAGCAAAAGGTTACGGCTACCGTCAGGTCGGATTTATTCTTGACCGTGGATATTTCAGCAAGGAAAACATTCACTTCATGGATAAGAACGGTTACGAGTTCATTATCATGATGAAAGGAATGAAATCACTTGTCCGTGATCTTGTTCTGTCAGTTAAAGGCAGCTTTGAGGAAAAGCGCGAATACAGCCTTCGTGACTACAGGGTTAATGGCATTACAGTGAAGCACCATCTGTATCCTTCCGATGAGAAGGAGCGCTACTTCCACATCTACTACAACGAACGGAAGCAGACTTCCGAACGTGAGATCTTTGAAGAAAAGATCGATCGAATGTCCCTGTATCTTCAGGAACATCAAGGCATGAAGCTTGACCTTGGACATGAGTTCCGCAAGTATTTCGACCTGATCTACTACCATGAAGGTCAGGATGATGAAAAGTTCATGTATGGCCGTGAGCGTTACAATGTTATCGATGAAGAAATCGCCCTATGTGGTTACTTTGTTATCATCACATCCGAAAAGATGGATGCGGCGGAGGCGCTGGATCTTTATAAGAGCCGGGATGCATCTGAAAAACTGTTCCGGGAAGATAAAACATTCCTTGGAGACAGAACAATGCGCTGCCAGACCAACGAGGCGCTGCACGCAAAGATCTTCATTGAGTTTGTAGCTCTGATCATCCGAAATCGAATGCATTTCCTGCTGAAGGAACAAATGTTGAAAACTCATCATAAAGAAAACTACATGACGGTGCCTGCCGCAATCCGTGAACTTGAAAAGATCGAGATCGTGCGCCAGCCTGACCGCGAATACTATCTGGATTACTCAGTGACTGCGACCCAGAAGTCTATTCTGAAGGCATTCGGATTAACCGAAGCAAATGTCAGGAAACAGGCAGTAGAAATCAACGATGATCTGAAGTCTTTCATTGCAAAGGAGGCATAACCATGGCACGCAGAAGAATCAATATCGATGACAAGATCGAACAGCAGAAGCTGGTCGTTTCCAAAGCCAAGGATAAGTACGAAGCTGAACTCGAGCAGCTCAATCAGCTGATGAAAAAACGCGATGAGTTACACAACAAGGAACTGCTTCAGGCAATCGAGCATAGCAACCGATCATTTGAGGAGATCATGGATTTTCTCACCGCCGATGACTCTCAGGAATAACCCAGGGAGCCGTCGAGAGTTAATTTTTCAGGAAGTTCACAATTAGGTAGAAAAATTACTGGAAGTTAACAAGAAACGTTGAATTTTCGGGCTTTCTTCAAAAAATCCGAGTGTGATTTTCAGCTGAGTATGATATTTACAGGAAGCTCAGCATCACCTGATACACTCAAGATGGAGCTTATCAAGTTGATCAATAAGACCGTCAAGAGGGCCTCCACTCTTACCGAAGAGAAGTTGATCACAGCTATGGGGTTTCCAAAAAATTGGAAAGACATCAGCAAATACAGGGGGTAAGTGTATGACTATCACATCTAAAATCGTTCGTAATATTTTCGTAATATTGTAATTTTTCCTTAACAGTGCCTGTCACCAGATATCTATAAGGGTTTTGACGCGTTTGATTGTGCGCAATTCAGCATCGAGTCGTACCAGTTATTGGAAGTTCACAATTATAGTTTTTTCCTCATCCAAAGAGTGAATTAACAAATATATGCTTTAGCCGCGAGAGAATCGCGTTGCCTGCTGCTCACCACGGAGAGGTAGCACACTTGAGCAGCACAGCCATGTGACTCAGTACATGGCTGTTGTGCAGAATCAGTATTTTCTCCACACCATCTTATTAACTACATTCACATAACCCTGAATGATGCGAACCACCTTCATGGACACGTTCTCGTCCACATAGTCGGGGCAGGGCTTGCCCAGAACGCCCTTCTGCTTCATCTTAATTGCCATATCGGTGGCGTTGAGCAGCTCCCGGGTGGTGATGCCCGCCAGGATGAAGTCACCGGCTTCCAGCGCCTCGGGACGTTCCGTGCTGGTACGGATGCACACGGCGGCGATGGGATGACCGATGGACAGATAGAAGCTGCTCTCCTCAGGCAGAGTACCGGAGTCGGAGACGATTGCCAGAGCGTTCATTTGTAGTTTGTTATAGTCGTTGAAGCCCAGCGGCTCGTTGACCCGGACACGAGGATCAAGCTGGAAGTCGCTCTGTTCCAGACGGTGCTTGCTACGAGGATGGCAGGAGTACAGGATCGGCATATCGTACTTCTCTGCCAGTGCGTTGATAGCAGTAAACAGGCTCAGGAAGTTCTTTTCAGAATCGATGTTCTCCTCACGGTGGGCAGACAGCAGAATATACTTATCCTTCTCCAGTCCCAGACGCTCCAGCACATCGCTTTTCTGGATCTTCTCCAGATTCATATGCAGGACTTCCGCCATGGGAGAGCCGGTCTGGTAGGTGCGTTCCTTGGGCAGTCCGGTGTCCGCCAGATACTTCCGGGCAAACTCAGAATAGCACATATTCACGTCAGAAATCACATCCACGATGCGGCGGTTGGTCTCCTCGGGCAGGCACTCGTCCTTGCAGCGGTTGCCTGCCTCCATGTGAAACAGAGGAATGTGTAGCCGCTTCGCAGAGATGGCAGAAAGGCAGGAGTTGGTATCACCCAGCACCAGATAGCCCTCCGGCTGCAACTCGGACAGAAGTTCATAGCTGCGACCCAGAATATTACCGCAGGTCACGCCCAGATTCTCGCCTACCACGGGCACCAGAATGTCAGGGCCGTATTCTCCGAAGGTGTTCTTCAGTTCAAAGTCTTCCCAGAAAACGGTGGAAAGGTTTCTGTCCCAGTTCTGATTGTAATAGACCACGCAGCAGTCAAAATACTCCCGGCATCGCTTGATAACGGCAGCCAGCCGAATGATTTCCGGGCGGGTACCGCAACCAATCATGACCTTGGTGCGACCGTCGTTTTTCCATGTAAAGTTGTGTTCCATAAAATGTCTCCTAACGTCAACCAGTATCTTCTCTTACACCGGCTCGAAGAAGGTGTCCGGGTGGTTCGGGTTGAAGATCTCGTTGCAAGTCATCACCGTCACAAGATTCTCTGTCTCCGACAGGTTGATGATATTGTGAGTCCAGCCGGGAATCATGTGGACAGCCTCGATCTTGTCCCCGGAAACCTCAAATTCCACCGTTTCCCCAGTGTTGATGTTCCGTTCCTGAATCAAGCCATGACCTGCAACCACGATGAACAGTTCCCACTTGGAATTATGCCAGTGCTGCCCCTTGGTGATGCCGGGCTTACTGATATTGATGCTCACCTGTCCGCAATCGGCGGTATGCACCAGTTCCGTGAAAGAGCCACGGTTATCCACGTTCATCTTCAGGGCATACTTGAACTTATCGGTGGGCAGATAGGTCAGATACAGGGAGTACAATTTCTTTGCAAAAGAGCCGTCCGGCATCTTGGGCATCATGAGCGTAGTCGGCTGTGCCTTGAACTCCTGTAGCAAATCAACGATCTCGCCCAGTGTTACCTTGTGTGTCACAGGGACGCAGCAGTAGCGACCATCTGCTTGCAGAACAGTCTCCACACCGTCAAATTCACAGTGCTGCTCCTTGCCTTCCAGTAGGTCGAACATCCCTTCTACCAGGTCATCGATGTACAGCAGCTCCAGCTCGGTGCTGCGGTTATTAACGGTGAAGGGCTCGTCATTGGCGACCGCCCAGCAGAAGGTACTGACGGCGCTGTTGTACTTGGGGCGGCTATGTCCCATCAAATTCACGAAGCGGTAGACGGCCACCTTTGCCCCGGTCTCCTGAGCATACTGGAAGAACAGTTCCTCACCAGCTTTCTTGCTGCGTCCGTACTCGCTGTTGCCGAAGCGACCCGCCAGTGTTGCCTGAATGGACGAGGACAGCATGATGGTCGCCTTGTTGTTGTGCTTTTTCAGGCAGTTCAGCAGGTCGGATGCAAAACCAAAGTTGCCCTTCATGAAATCTTCCGGGTTTTCCGGACGATTCACGCCTGCCAGGTTGAACACAAAGTCCGCCTTCTGGCAGTACTCGTCCAGCTCCGCCGGGGTGGAATCCAAATCATACTCGTAGATTTCTTCAATATTCAGTGCCGGACGGGTCTTGTTCTTCCCATCCCGGATGTTTTTCAAGTTGTTGCACAGAGCGGTTCCTACCATGCCCTTGGCACCTGTGACTAGAATGTTCATCCTATCACCTCTTTAATGTACTGCGTTGCAGTCCGGAATATCTGCGCCATCCGGCACAGTTGCGTTATTGCAGATGGTGCAGTTGCTGCCGATGCGGGCGCATTTTCCTACCTTTGCGTAAGTACGCACGACCGAATTCGTATAAATCAGATCATAGTCCCCAACCGAACTGTCATGGTGAATCTCCACGCCTGGGTTAAGCAACACACCGTTTCCGACAGTTGCTCCATTCTGAACAACAGCATTATTCAAAACAACACAGCCCCATCCCAGCTTTGCATACGGGCTGATATACACACCTTGAGCAATCAGATTAGGGAAGTGATATCCGATTCCTGCTGCCATATCATAAATATGTTCACGCACTATATTATTTCCAATGACAATTACAAGATTCTTATACTCTACAAAAAGTTCCTGCAAGGAATCTGTATGTCCAACAACCGGGATACCGCAAATAACAGTCCCGATTTCAAATCCATCATCCACAAAGGCGCAGTCATATGTTTGTCTGGCAAGTTCCGATACGACTCTTCCAAAGCCGCCTGCTCCGACTAAAAGTAACTTCTCACTCATCGCTTCTCATCTTCCATCTTCTGAAGTTCTTCCTTGATATAATCCGTTGTAAGAAGCTTCTTCACCATACCCTCCACATCAAGACGATTAGTATTGTGGCTGGTATAAGATTCATCGGCCTGTGTTTCAACCTTGCCTTCCACGAAGAACTTATCATAGTTCAAGTCTCTATTATCGGCAGATACACGGAAGTAATTCCCCATATCCTCAGAGCGAAGTCTTTCTTCTCTCGTCATCAGAGTTTCATACAGTTTTTCACCATGTCTCGTGCCTATAATCTTCGTCCCAGTATATCCGAAGATCTGCTGCACTGCTTTTGCAAGTATTCCGATTGTCGCAGCATCCGCCTTCTGGATGAAGAGATCGCCCGGATTTGCGTGCTCGAAAGCAAACTGTACCAAGTCGACAGCTTCATCCAGATTCATCATAAAACGAGTCATATCCGGATTGGTAATGGTTATTGGTTCGCCACTTCTGATTTGATCACGGAAAAGAGGAATAACTGAACCACGGCTGCACATAACATTACCGTACCGTGTACAACAAATAACAGTACCCATTCCTCTTTCAGCAGCCACACGTGCGTTCGCCATAATGACGTGTTCCATCATAGCCTTGCTTATTCCCATCGCGTTGATGGGGTAAGCTGCTTTGTCTGTGGAGAGACAAACAACTCGTTTAACACCTGCGGCAATCGCCGCATGAAGCATATTATCCGTACCAACGATATTGGTTCTCACAGCTTCCATCGGGAAAAACTCGCAAGAAGGAACCTGCTTTAAAGCAGCCGCATGGAAAATATAGTCCACTCCCGGCATTGCATCTTCAATATCACGAGGAATCCGGACATCACCAATATAGAACTTCACCTTCTTGTAGTATTCCGGATACTTCTCCTGAAGTTCATGACGCATATCGTCCTGTTTCTTCTCATCACGGGAGAAGATTCGAATCTCACCGATGTCGGTTTTTAAGAAGTGCTTCAGGACTGTATGCCCAAAAGAACCTGTACCGCCTGTGATCATTAACGTTGCACCATTAAATTTTGACATTTTTATTTACTCCTTGTCAATCGTCTTTATCTTCAACTCAGACTTCTTATAAAGTCTCCATACCAAAATTGTAATTACCACAATAATTGCATACCTAATAATGTAAAATCTGTATAAAAAAAGCCCTAGCATCATAAAGGCAATGCCAATTACTGAAATCACAAATACATTTTTATTCCCCAGAACACTATTAACTTTGTCTCTTCCATAAATCTTATTCGCCCATAATGTCATGAGCAAAGTCAGAACGATATAGGAAATCATAGTCGTATAAGCTGCCGCCATATAACCATATTCTTTAATAAAAACATAGTTCAAGAGCAAATTAAGACCTGCGGCTATACATCCTCCATACATGATGTACTTCGTTTTACCTACGTAAATAAGAATGTCTGAGTAGATATTAGAAGCTGCTGTCAGAAAAACACCAGCTGCAATTGGAGGCAGAATATAAATGCCCTGATAGTATTCTTTTGTAGCCAAAATCCTTACAATTTCCGGTGCAAGGAATGATACCAAGCACGATAACGCACCGAATAAAATAAGTATCTGTTTTGTAACCTTTTTTACATGAGCGTCATCTTTTTCAATGTGCTGATATAAAAAAGGGGAATACGATCCATTAATAGCCGTCCAGATCATTAAAGATAACGTGCCAACACTATACAATGTTCCATAGATACCAGCAGCACTATTCCCTACCATTTTACCAATCATAATACGATCAGACACAGAAAGTATTTGTGCTGCAAATGAATATCCAACTAACGGAAGGCTAAGTTTAAGAGAATATGACCAAAACTCTTTATTATAAAAAGTTCTTCCCTTCGCAAAAAGATAAACCCAGATAATAGCAGCTATAGAAAGCAAAACCAAATAATTAGTCCATAATCGGCCTTCTGCTAGCCTGTCATCAAGTCCAGCATTGCTTAAATAAATGACTACAACTACAGAAAAAATGGTAGCTAAAACAGAAGAAATAATCATCACAAAGGATGATAGTTTATATTTAAATTCAAATCGCTGCCGCAAAAGCCAGAAATCACGCGCAGGTGCAACCACAAATCCTATAATCATAAGGATTATTAAATTCGTAGGAAGATCAATAATCTTTTCAATAGGCGAATGAAACAAAGCAAATATAACAGCAAATACTCCTGCTGAAATTGATGTTAGAGTAAGCACAGAAGAAAGGTATCTATCTTTCTCATTGGCATACTTCTGTAAAGCCATCGTTAATCCTCCGGAAAGAAGACCAACAGTAGTAATGGTCGACAAAATTGAATACCATGAATTAAAAATAGAAACAATGCCAATCTGCGCAGAAGACATTAACCTAGTAAAGATTGGAACCGTTATAACAGCAAGCCCTCTTGATATAACCGTAGTGAGAAGGTATGCAAATGCGGATTTCGATTCGTCAGATATGTTTTTTAATTTATTAAGCATTACTTTGCAATACCTTTTCTATTTCTTTTCTTAGCGCGTCGGCAACATAATCGTCTGTGTTGCCGAAAAACTCTTTTTGAATAGTTTTCAACGGAACTCGATTATCTTTATTAGAGAAGCAGAATTCACACGTTTGAGTTGAAATATTTTGTAAATTGGTTTCAATTTCAGGTTCGTAAATATTTAAGGCATATGGATATCGAGAAAGATATGGCAGCGAAGGACAATCTTTAATTTTATGAATATTAATAATAGGTTTGCCAGTACTAATATATTCAAATATTTTGCTAGGCATTTGATTGTTAATGGAGTTACCTATATTTACCAGAATATCTGCTTGTCCTATTATTTCTCGACATTCTTCTGCAGTTTTGACTCCGTCGTAAATCACATTAGAATATTTTTTTATAGAATCATTTAATTTCTCTATATCTTTATCGAAGCACCCACCAACAATATGAAAATAAATATTGTCAGGCAAGGAATCAAATAATCTAAATGTTGACTCCGGGTTACGAATTGACCAATATAAATTCCCAATGAAATAGCAATCTATTTTGTTCTTATCTTTATTTATATGTAAAAAATCCTCGCCACAATAAAGCTCTTCACGTATTCCCGGCATTTCAGCATTAGTTATTCTATTTTTAAACGATAAATTATACCCCAAATAATTCTTGCTAGTAGGATAAGTCAGAAGTACCTTAGACGCATTGGCAAGAGTTTTCTCCTCAATGTTGCGTCTTCTTTCTATATTTTGGGGTGGGAGTGTATAATTTGAGAAAAAGGGGTCAAAATAATAAGCGATCCATGGTATATTATACCTTTTTGATATAATTGAAGCACAGTAGTGTGATTCAAATGGGCTGGAAAACGATATAATTAAAGATATTTCTTTAAAATTAATTTTGTTTTTAAGATCACGCAAAAAGAAGAAAGAATTTTTATAGGAAAAATCATTTGCGCCAATAGTCTCTTTAGCTTTTAAAAACACCAATCCAAAGAAATCAAATAGGTTATTATTATATGGTTTGCGTAGAGAATGAACTTCTGTTCTCCGAATATGTATATTATTAATTATTTCGTGATCTTTTACGTTTTTAGTGTTCTGGCATGCAACTACCACATTGTATTTATAGTCCAGCAGTTTCAGCATACGAAATACTATATTCGTATTTGCGTTCCTGACAGGTAAAAAATCCAAATCAATAATTAATATTTTTTGTTTATTGTTATTCATAAATCACCTATAATGTTTATCAGTTCAAAATTAATCATAATTTATTCGAGTCTTTTACTTAAAATAGCAGGGGAAAACATCCGAAGTTTTAAGTGTCTTATGAAATCGTTTTTATGAAATAGCTTTCTTACATTTATATATCCATAATATGCATATTAAAGTTCTATAATTACGGTTAAAAATCAATTTATAAATGAATCGGTCGTTTCTCGAAAGGGTCTTAATACTAACACATTGAAGTATTGCTCTACATTTTTCGTTATCAAAACAATTCTTCATTTTTCGTCTTTTGTTCTTAATGGAATAATAGAAATAATTTCTTAATAACGTTTTTGTTTCGACCAAAAAAAAGTAAGATAAACTATCTTCTAACATTTTATATGTTCTCATTCCATTGCAAATAAACGGCAATGAATTCAAGTAAGAGTTAAGTAAAGATGCATTAAACCCATGAATCGCCGAAATTTCATATTGATAATACGTATACCAAATCTCATCGGTAATAACTACTTTCTTTGCTTTAGAAAAAACCATAAAATTAAAAAGTATATCCTCATATACACTAATTCCTTCAGGGAATTTAATGGAACTGATAATATTTCTTTTATATAATTTGGCAACAGGAGCCCCATCTAAAAAGTCTTCCAACTCTCTGTGTGATGAAGTCCCTTTGTTTGTTAATAAGTTTTCAAGTAAATCCAATATATCTTTCTCTGTATATACACTATACTTTTCACATGTATTTAATATATGAGGAGTAATACAGCTACCAGAAATATATTCCAAACAACCAATAACAATATCAGCACCTGTGTTTTTATAAGTGCGCATTGCGTTTTGTAGAAAATTAGGTTTGACAGTATCATCTGCATCGACAAAAGTCACAAACTCTGCGGATGTTTCTTCCATACCGGTATTTCTTGCTGCCGAAACCCCTTGATTAACTTCTTTAAAAATAACTTGTATTTTATTTTTTGTCTCATATTTCTTTAACAATAATTTTGTATCTTCATTAGACCCATCATCAACGATAGTTATTAGATAATCCTGATAAGTTTGATTATGCAAACTTGCAAGACAACGTTCTAATAAGTCTTTTTTTGTATTATACACCGGCACAATTATGTCGATCATATTCTTTTCCCTCGAAACATAAAAACTATTTTCTCATGTAAAATAGCAGAGATTATTGCTGCCGCTAACAGATTAATTAACATGCTCTTCGACAAAAAGGCATCTGTAAAAAAAGAAGCAAAAACTCCAATCATTGCATAACAATATGCAAAACAAGACATGAAATCTTTATTCTCTACAAGTTTTCTTTCGATAAATCCGCATAATGCGCCACAAAATACAGCATAAATAAAAACGCCAGCTATACCAAAATCCCAATAGGGATGTAGGAAAATAGACCCTGTGTTCATCGCACCCAATCTCATACTTCCTGAAAAATCCTTAGATCTTGCTGAAATAGATGGCGTAAAAATAAATTCACAAAGTTCTTTGCTCCTTGTAATATTATAAACTCCATTATAGCCATACATTCGTGATGGTTTCATAGAAATAAAGGTATATAGATTATCAAAATTATTTGCAATATACAAATACGGATTAGCAATAAAGCCGAATTCCTTCGGCAATTTCATGTTGTACCACTTTAATGTATCATTTACAGAAAAATTATACATCTTTAAATATACCGTGTTATATAGTATAGTAAAAATCAAAATGGCAACAGCAACGAGGATTATTAAGCTTCTAATTTTCTGCCCCTTAACCAAAATGCCCCTCATTACTATAAAAATCAAAATTAAAGTAAATATTTGAAATTTATTAGCAAATAAAAAAACTGTGCAATATAGCGTAATAGAATAAAACTCACTTAGTTTTCTATCTATCGCTTGTATTTGGTATCTATCAAATAAAATCAGTGAATAGAGTACACTATTTAATGAGAAAAAAGCTCCCCAAAACCCAAGGTAGTATGTCTCTCTATCTGATTGAAGACTTAATGCTGGCGGTGCTCCAAGCACAACAACCGTAATTACAAACGATAAGATAACTAATGTCCATAATATAAAAACTATTATTCGCATTGTATGTGGGTCATATGGTTCCATCTCTTCGAATCTAAGATCTTCTTCTATCTCATTTACCCCTCGATATTTTAAAACAAGCCTTTCAGATACAGAAAACAAGAAAATTGTCATATATACCATAAGATAAAACCAAGGTTTATAATAATTTTGGTTGGAAGATAGTCTGAGTCCGGTTATAAAAAGTGTTGAAAGCAGGACAATAGTGAATACTACATCTGGCCTAATAATATTCTTATGCCTGTTAATAATGATTATATATAAAATTAGTAGTACTGCTGTTATTAATTGCATAATATCAAATCTCATCCAATAATTTTATGGCTGACAGTGTTCTTTCTATCTGTAATGACTTGTCTCCATTCCTGTAGAACCACCTAATAAGGCACATCCTGAGTTTATATGCCTTTATCATTCTTGCTTTTGTCTTCTTTGCTTCTTTGTCTCCATAAAATTTACCAACAAATAGCAGATCGTTTTGAAACAACTTTTTCTGTTTATTATAACTATTATTTTGCTTTTCACTCGATCCACCAAGATGAACTAATGAGATATCTGGTATGTAAAGGACCTTCTTATGTAGCCTCTTATTAACTTTAGCACATAAGTCCATATCCTCTGTATACATATAGTAGTCTGTTGAAAATCCATCAACCGCCTTTGCGTCAGAAGTCTTCATGATCATTTCTGCACCAATAACCCAATCAGGACAGAATTTTTCTTTTGGCTGATAATAATTTATGAATCGTTTTTTACAAATGATTTGTGGCATAAATGCACCGATATGAAGTATCTCATTGAATAAATTAATGCTGTTCGCAAATGAAAAAGTAGATGGTTGCAACGAACCATCCTTGTTATTTAATCTGCAAGATACGAGTCCTGTGCTGTTATTATTCTCTAACTCTCTAATTGATGGAGTTACAATATCTTCGGTTAGCACTACATCCGGATTTATAAAACAAACATAAGGAGTATTCACCATTTTTAAGCCGATGTTGTTAGCTTGTGCAAACCCTAAATTTTCATCATTTACTATTAATTGTACTTTATGATACTTATCATTTATAATATTTACAGTATGATCTGTGGATTTGTTATCGACTATAATTATTTTATGTTCAAAATCAGAATACTTTTCTATAGAGTTCAAGCATTCTTGAATTTCATTTTCGTTGTTCCATGTGACAATAATATAAGTAATACTCTTTTTCACCGTTTAACTCCGACCACCTAAGCTTGTTTTAATTGTTTCAATATCTTTTTTCGCAACTTTGTTATCATGGCAACGCAGCATCCAGTTTGGTATTACTTTTTTTACTCTGGACAGCCTTTTTGTCTGTCCGCTGCTCCATGATCCAGAATAGTGATGAACTGTATATGTCTTCTCTGTTAATCTGACTTTTCCATTGTTTCGATTCATCGGATTAAAATACTCTTCAGGATATACTGTTATATCGTCCAAATATTGTATTTGTGTGCTATTTCTTCTGCCATTTTTCAATCCATGTGCGAACAAAGCAACCGTATTAGTGGCGGGACACGGTATTCTATTATATTTCCTATTGTCATCCACAAAGCTTCTATCATTATACATCTCGAGCATTGACTTAATAGCGTCATTATGCTTTTCTGCTCCAAAGCCAAGGCCAGTATTCACTTCGTACTCATTTTGAAAGCCTATGTATGCTTTGTTAAGTAATAGATCATCTATATTCTTAATAAGTTCAACATCCGTATCAAGATATATTCCACCATATTCATATATGATTTTTAACCTTGCAAAGTCTGATACAAAAGCCCATTGCTTTGTCTCATATGCTTGCTTACAGTATTCATTAGAACATACATCAAAATTATCTTCGTTCCATTGTATTACTTCATATTCATGGCAATATTTTTTCCAAGTATTCATATAAGTTTTGTACAGATCTGGGATTTTATTCTTTCCAAACCAACAATAATGAATCACTTTAGGTATCATAATTACTCCGCTCCTTGCTAATTTATTGCAAAGAAGGAAGCAATACCCTGTCACTTAAGAATTATTTTCATCTAATTCTCGATGGATTTTTTCAATATCCTTTTTTGATATCCTCTCAACTCTTTTTAGAAGATACCAATCTGGGATAAATTTCTTTAGCCTTGCTATTTTTTTACTCTTACTGCTACTCCAAGAACCAGAATAATGATGTATTGTATATGTGTGATCAGTTATAGTTAATTTTCCTGTATCTCGATTATATGGATTGAAGTATTCTTCTGGGTACACACATATTCCGTTCAGCATTTGTGCCTTACCACTCTCGTGTTTTCCTGTTTTCATTCCACACATTGTCAAAGCCACAGTATTGGCTGCGGGACACGGAACACGATTATAGTTTTCATCTGAATATTTAAAATGCCGGTTGTCATATATATCCAGCATAGCTTTCACAATTGGATTATGGGGAGCAGCTGCAAAGCCCAATCCGGTCGTGGCCTCATAGGGATTCTGGAATCCGATAAAACCAATCCCTTTTGAAATCAAAGGTTTTAATGGTTTTATAACCTCAACGTCTGTATCCAGATAGATGCCGCCTTCTTCATAAATAATTTTTAGCCTTGCATAATCAGATGCAAACGCCCATTGATTGGCCTCCAATGCCTCGCGAAAGTACTGGTACCCCCCAGTATCTTTATTAAAATTTATTTCGTTCCACTCTTTAATTTCGAAGTCCGGACAATACTTTCGCCATGTCTCGATATAATTCTTATACTCTTCCGGCAAAGGCTTTCCGCCAAACCAGCAGTAATGTATGATATGCGGTATTTCACTCATGATTTTATCCCTCACTAATGTAACCTGTCATATACCATTTTCCTTACCCCATTCGGCAGCACACAAACCACCGCATGTGGTACTGCCCCAGTAAGATATTCAGCCTCACTACTCCAACCACTTTTCTTCATCCACCGATGAAACCGCAGCATATCATCTGCGTATTTCTTCCCGCCGCGCCGTAAATACATGTCTTCTGGTGATCTCATATCAAGCAGGATATCTTTACTATTCCGTGCTTTAAACCCTTTCATCAACATTCTTACCCATAGGTAATAATCTTCAAATAGGTGATATGTCTCCTTGTACCCACCGGCTTTTTCCACTGCCGATTTTCTGAACATCACGCAGGGATGATTCATAGGGTTGCGTTTTCGGCTGAAAACTCTAATCTCCTCATCTGTGATTGGAACCACTCGCTTACCTGTGGGACATGCCGGATCATCAATGAATTCTGAAACCGTTCCGGACGAAAGGCTTATCTCTGGATATCGTTCAAATAGCCCCATCTGTTTTTCACAGCGCTCCAGCCTGCTTATATCATCACTGTCCATCCTTGCCACAAGTTCATTCTTACAAAGCTTGAGACCTTCATTCAGAGCATTCCCCAAGCCCTCGTTTTTCTCTAACCGGAGTACATGAAGAACGGATTCAAACTTCTCTTGTTCCTCATCAATCACCGAATCGAGAGCATCTGTTAATGGGCCATCACACACAAGAACGAAGTCATCTGTAGGAACAGTCTGCTGTCGCATGCTCTCAATAGCCTGACGCAAATTATTCGGTTGTTCTTTGAAATAGACGGACATTAAGACCGAATAGTTTTCCCTGCTCACAGCTGATTCTCTTCCCTCATTAATAACACCAATATTTCCTTAAGATTGCTTCTATATTATTTCTTCTAAACTCAAACAAGGCTACCCTCTCAGACACTCTTTTTCATCATTCCTGCCCTGCGTTTTCCTGTGAATCCTCTTTACTTCCCGCGCTTGCCGTGGTCTGCCCCTCGGCTATTCCTTCGGTACTATCTTTCATAAACAGAATTTTGACTGTTGCTAAACAGATCTTGAAATCTTCCGCCAGACTTGGCTTGGAGATATACATGAGATCCATCAAAAGCTTGTCATATGGGGTTGTATTATATTGTCCGTATACCTGTGCGTAACCGGTCAGACCACAACGGCATTGAAGACGGAGATCGAATTCCGGTAATGTTTTCTTGTATCGTTCTGCGATTTCCGGTCGTTCCGGACGTGGGCCCACGATTGACATATCACCTTTTAGAATATTGATAAGCTGCGGTAACTCATCCATTCGACAAGCCCGAATAAATTTACCCACCTTCGTTATTCTCGGGTCATTTTCTCCTGTCGATAGACGGGCGACACCGTCCTTCTCCGCATCCATTCGCATCGATCTAAATTTTAACACTTCAAAGACCCGACCGTTCTTCGTCAGTCTCTTCTGACGATAGAAGGCAGTGCCTCCATCCGAACGGATGATCAGCGAGAGGATGATCATCAAAGGGCTTAATAGAATAAGTGCGATACCACTTAATATGATATCAAAAAACCGTTTGAAAAAGAGATATTCCGGGCTTGGATTGTAACGTCCAACACGTAGCATGGGCTCATGAAATAGCGGCATGCGAATAGCGCCAGCCATAATAACATCACCGATTCTTGGGATCACGTAGGCTACAACATCATGCGCTGCACAATATTTTACAATCTGATTTCTGGCATGACTGTGCAGACCGCAGAGGAAAACAGCCTTGGCATTTCCCATAACGGCATGGATACTGGCCTGTTCCTTTTCTTTCTCGCTCGGATCAATGGAATCATCTAATACTTCATGAACGGAATATACCCCATCCACTTTAAAGTGTGACTCCAAGCCGTATTGATGAATCAGGCTCTCCATTTCTTCCATCTCATCATAGATGATCAGAGAAGAGATGGCGGGATATTTCTTAAAGTACCACTGATGACTGAAATTAGCCCAAATACAGATTAGGGCAATCTGTAAAAGATGCAGCAAAAGAAAAAAGGGTATATTCGGCAAGTGGCGAAGAAGAAGCCAGATGACGATGTAAGCTATAAAATTGGTAATAACCAGTGCCAGTAGCTGAGAGTAGATAATCTCCGAGATCCTCTTGACATGGATCATATAGCCATTGTAGAGATGGGAGATAGCAAAAAAGAGAATGTAGTAGAGCACGATGATCAAGACATTTCCCATTCTATAATATAGAATTGTCATCTCTTGAGAATAGTATCCCAGCCAAATGCCGATAAAAGGAATCCCCACTGCAATTACATCCAACAATTTTACAAAACGCAAAATTGCCCTATGTTCTGTGCGGTCATGACCATAAGTGTCATGTGCGGTAGCTCCGTCATAATGATACTTCATCGCATACCCCCCGATTCTCATCTTGGGTCCGCTTGACATTCTTTTCACTCATAATCCTATCGTTTCCTCAAATAATCCCCTGAGATGGTAGCTTAATCTTTCTGCTCCACCTGTATCCTCTGATCCTTTTCGATCTGATCCAGGTACTCTTTTGCCTGATTTACACTATTCTGATCCGAAATCACAACGTAAGCCTGAAAGTTTGGCATAGAATAGGTCGTATTCTTCGCGCCGGAACCTTTCCACATGATACTTCTGGATATCCCAGCTCTTTCCATCATTCAGCTGATCACTGACCAGTAAGCTTATGGTAGTAGAAAGATACTGCCTATTTCACTGATGATTCCTCATCCTCCTTGAGTTCCGTACCATAACCAAATTGCACAGTTTTACAAACTGCTCCTATCTATTATCGTACTAGTAATAGGAATATGCAAGTATAAATTCCTGTTCATAGCGTCATCTAAGCGTTATAAACAGGGATATAATCTATCCTCTCTAGTTCCGGTACTCAGCAATCCAAGTCCTCAGCGATGCCTCCCTGGTTTCGGAAGATGATGAGTTTACTGAATACATAGTTCAGTGCAACTACGATAAATTGGCTACAGCACTTCACAGTCATGTTCGGGAGATGCATCTGCTCGATAAATACGTAGAGCATCCCCTCCTCAATAGCCAGAGTAACAAGACGTCCAACGGAGAAGCCCCATAGCTGCATGAAGAAGGCAAAGACTCCAGTTGCATGACTTACAAATACATATCTACGATTGGTATAGAATGCGAAAGCTGTTGCGAAGGTCCAAGACAGGGCATTTGCGAACAAAATATTCCAGCGAAATGTCTCGGTAAAAAGCGCATATGTAAAGATAGCGATAAGGAAGGTTCCTAAACCAAATAAACCATATAGCGCCAGCTCTTTATATTTCAGATAGATGGGGTGCATTTTCTTATAGCCGATGGGATGCTTCTTGAAGAAGAAGTCGAATACCCGATCCAGCCAATCACCAGGATTCCGCATAGATTCACTCCAATTCTAATTGTCTAATTAACCTAATTATCTTACCACTTAGTGATATGTTTGTAAAATTTGCAGAGGTAGACCATCCTATAAACTGGTTCATTTTTCTTACAATCCTATGAACGTGGATCTCTTATACTCGCCTTATATTGATTATAGATTATTTTTCTCCTATACTTAGGTGTAAACACAATGTGATACTTACACATCCATTTTGTGTGTTCTAAACGATATGACTTGTTTACCATTAAATCACCTTTCCTTTCGTTATAATTTAGGCTTGAACATCCAAAATTATAACGGAAAGGTGATTTTTTTGTATAACAAGCACCGCGTACCCACATAGCGGGTGGTTTATATTTCGCACGCTTTGCGCGCGAAACTGGGTCACGACCCATAATATATATCAAAAGGGGCTGTGAAATAATCAGCTCATGAAAAAAAGAGAAGTAATAGCTGGAAACAGCCGATTACTTCTCTTTTTTCATGGTAAAATATTACCATGAACAAACAAACCAATTCTTATAATACTCT
>Ga0256404_1006790_pt1 | contig 18610 bp, 18 predicted proteins | sample RumenRJG_01DNA_FD_185990 | JGI IMG/M metagenome (GOLD analysis project Ga0256404, IMG submission 185990) | Bovine rumen microbial communities from Lethbridge, Alberta, Canada - RJG_01 | ecosystem: Host-associated > Mammals > Digestive system > Stomach > Rumen | place: Canada: Alberta | collected...
CGCCATCGCCGCCGTCTTGAATCCCCGCTCATGCAGAAGCGCCATGCCGCCCGCCGGCCAGTCCTCGCTGCGGCTGCCCAGATACGCCCAGGGAATCAGCAAAGACGTCCCCATGCTCACGCGCAGTGCCCGTCTGTACAGCGGATCGCTGCAGCCGGGCGTCAGCAGCACGGCGTCGATGCCAAGTGCCGCGGCCGACCGGATAATCGCGCCGACGTTTGTCGGATTCATGACATTTTCCAGCACGGCGACGCGGCTCGCGCCGCGCAGCACCTCCTGCGCCGTCCTGTCGGGCGGCCGGTGCATGGCGCACAGGGCGCCGCGCGTGATGTTAAACCCGGGTATCTGATTCATGACTTCCTTGGAAGCCGTGTACACCGGGATATCGCCGACGCGCGCAAGCACATCCGCCGCCTGTGACTTTGCCGTCTTATCCTCAAGCAGCATGGCCGCCGGCCTGTATCCCGCATCGAGCGCCAGCTCGATCACGCGCAGGCTCTCCGCCAGAAAAAGACCGCCGTCCGGCTCGTAGTAATGGCGCAGCTGCGGCTCATCCAGTCTCGTGAAAACGTCCAGTTCGGGCGCTTTGTAATCATCTATCTCTATCAGTTCCGGCATGCTCTACCTCCTGTCCCATCTTTTTGCCATCCGTTATTATAACCGCTGCACACCGTAAAATACAATACGCGCGCTTGAAAATGAACCCGCAAAGTGCTAAATTTAAAATGCTGCGTGTAGCAAAGATAGTACAGTTTATTGTAGCAAAGCGTGTGGTTTCTGCCACGCGCTTTTATTTTTTTAAGGAGGAATCATCAATGCCGCAAAACAGAAAACAGGGAATTATCTTCGGACTGATCATGTCCTACGCCATGGCGTACGGCATGGAAGTCTACAATGTCGCAATCAAGGAAGGCTATAGTCTCCAGGTCGGCGGATTCAGCACCATGACCAATCATGTTTTTCTGGACGCCCTGCTCGAGGCCCTCTATATGGGCGTATTCGTATTCATCATCTCGAGCCTGTACGGCAGCCGCGTGGGCGCCGCCTTCGCCGCGAAATACACGAATCCGGAAAAAGATAATCCGTATTTCTGCCGCGTCATGCGCCAGGCGGGCACCGTCGCCATCATGTGTCCGTCCATGAGCCTCGTCGCTTCCATCCTGTTCAGCCTGATCATGGGCGGCGCGGACCCGGTCAATCTGCCGGCAATCTGGGTCGGCACCGTACTCAGGAATTTCCCGATGGCGTTCTTCTGGAACATGTTCGCCGCGGCGCCGTTTACCCACTGGGCTTTTGAGAAGCTCTTCCCGGCAAAGCAGTCCGGGCCGGCGGTGGATGCGCAGCCGGAAGCAGTCCGATAACCCTGCCTCCGGGAAAATGCTCTGCAAAAAAGGCAGTTCGCCTGAACTGCCTTTTTTTCATATGTCGGAAAAATATGTACTGCCGCTGCCCGGCGTCAGTTTTTCCCTGATTTCCTTTAATGCGCCCTGCACGGCGGCCGTGCTGCCGAAAATGGCCAGCAGCGTCATGTGCTGCGGGCAGACACCTTTGACGTCAAACGCCTCCACGTTTTCATATTTTTCCGCGATATCCGCCGCGCAGACCATATCGATCATCGGTCCCTGCACGAGACCGATGGCATCGGCTGTGTCGATGGTCTCCGGCAGATCCTTCAGATACCCGAGCCGGCGGCGGATCAGCGCCCGCGCGCCCTCGGATGGCGTCTTGATAATACGGATCTGCATCATAATATCTCCTCCGTACAGCTGAGTGCGATGCCGAGCGGCGTCGTGAAAAGCGGATTGGAAGGCTTGTAGGTCCGGATGCCGGTCAGCCGTCCGATCTCTTCATCGATACCGGTCAGGCAGCTGCTGCCGCCGACCAGGACAAGCTGCGGCACATCATAGCCCTGCGTCATGCTGCCGATCAGGCTCGCAATCTTCGCGATCACGGGGCGCACGACCGGAAATATTTCCCGGTGGTTGCGTTCATCGCGCTTATACAGCTCGGCTTCCTCGTATTTCATGCCGAGGGCGCCGGCCAGAACCAGCGAAAAATGCGTGCCGCCGGTCGGTTCATCATCCACTTTCAGGATTCTGCCACCTTTCACGATCGCGATGCCGGTTGTGCCGCCGCCGATATCGACGATGGCGCCGTCCTTCAGCCTGAGCAAACTGTTCGCCGCCGTCGGTTCATCCAGCATGGCGGTCACCTCGAAGCCGGCTGCCTGCACGACGTTGCGGACCGCGCCGCCATCCAGCATCTGCGTGCCCGGCGGCAGGGCTGCGGACGCGTAAAGCAGCTCCGTCCCCAGCTTCTCCTCCAGTTCCTGTTTCATCTCGCGCACCAGGCGGATGGCGCCCATGTAATCGACGACCATGCCGTCCCGAACGACATTTGCCCAGCGCATCGCGCCGGCTGCGGGGCGGCGGTTCTGATCCAGCACCGCCAGCACCACGCAGGCCGTGCCGAGATCAATGCCGGTGTAATACGGGCCTTTGCTCTCTGCACGCGGCTGCACCATACATTTCTCAAATTCTGCGGTAAACTCATCGCAGAATGCAAACATATTCTGCGTCATTTTCCCGTCTCCCATCACATCAATAGAGACTGTCGATCAGCTTATCCGACGGGGACGCGATGACCTCGGCGTTGAGCAGCATGCCGTCCGCGCCGAGAGACGCCTTGCCGGCTTCAATGCCTTCGCGGACCGCCGCGACCTCACCGGTAAAGGTGAAATACGATTTGCCGCCGAGTCCGGTGCCCAGTCTCACCTCAATGCCTTCGAGTTCTGCTGTTTTCAGGATCTTATCCGCTGCCACCACCATGGATGCCATCGAGTACGATTCGATAATGCCGAGTGCATCGATTTCCGGCGGCTGCGTGGCACCGACAATCGACGGAAATACATCCGGGTGCACGTTCGGAATCACGATCGAATCGACGAGAAAGGTGCCGGCCTCGCTGACGCCCTTGCTGACGGACTCCTTCACGGCCGCCACATCGCCGTGAACAATCGCGATATATTTGCCGGGACAGACGGAAGTCGCCGTGACAATTTCCACATCGGAGATCTTAACCATCTGATCCGCCGCATAGATGCCGCGCGCAATACTGTTAAATTCAACCATGCCGATTGCTCTTTCCACGTTAATCTCTCCTTATCAATACAAGATTGCCGTCTGCCGCTTCCACGGTTCCGCTGATGCTCGCATGTACCGCGGCGCCGAGTGCGCCTTCCGGTATCTTTGCAATCTTCTGCCCTGCCTGCACGTGCTCTCCCGCACGCACGAGCAGCTGCGCCGGCGCGCCGACGTGATCTTTCAGGCCGATGCCGACCAGTTCCGGCGTCATAGCCGGCTCCTCCTCGAGCGGTGCCGCGGTATTGTACGGCATAAGGCCAAGATGCGCGATCAGGCGCCGGCTCGGAATCATCCGGTACGGCCGCAGCGGGTCCGTTTCGTAGTGATCGCGCGGCGTGTGCCGGATTCCTTTTTCACGCAGCTGATTCATATAATATACGTTGGCCAGCCGCGGATGGATGCCCGCCGGACAGGCAAAATATTCGCACAGGTTGCACTGACAGCAGGTCAGTGCGGCCGACATTTTCTCCGTCCCCTCCAGGCCGAACGCCATGGCCCGCACCATTTTGTGCGGTGAGGTCGAATGGCCCAGCAGATGGCGCGGACAAAGGTCCGTGCACATCCGGCACTGTTCGCAGGCCGAGCGGTTGAGCCGTTTCGCCTGCGGCAGGCCCTGTTTTTTCTTTATGATCAGGCCGTGGTCCTCCGGAAGGACGACGAGGCCTTTCGTTTTCTTTGTCACATACAGGTCGTTCTCTCCAAGCAGCGGTCCCATCATCGGTCCGCCGTTGATCACGGCAAAGCCGCTCATATCCTGCATGCCGGCATAGGCAAATAACATGGAAAGCGGTGTGCCCACCGGCACCCGGACCGTGACCGGATGCGGCACGCAGCCGGCCACCGTGACATATTTCATGGTTACCGGTTCGCCGCAGGATGCCTTATACACGTTGTAGGCTGTCTCCGCGTTCATGACCACACAGCCGACCGCGATCGGAATCGCATTTTCCGGCACGATGCGGCCGGTCAGTTCATGCACGAGGACCTGCTCATCGCCGGCCGGATAGACATCCGGCAGCACGCCGATCGAAATGCGGTCTTCGGCATGCATGTCCCTTGCTGCATCCCGCATGATGGCAATCACATCCGGATGGCTTTCCTTGATGCCGACGATGCCTTTGGCCGCGCCGGTCAGTTCCATGCCGGCCATGAGTCCCTGCAGGATCTCCCGCGGATGGACGGCCATCAGCTGCTGGTCCACACGCAGCAGCGGTTCGCACTCGGCACCGTTTAAAAGCACATATTCTGCCTGTGCCTTCAGTTTGACATGGGTCGGAAATCCGGCACCGCCTGCACCGATGACGCCGGCGTCCCGTACCCTGCTGAGTAAATCCATTATTTCCTCCTGCTCCGTTTATTTCTGATAATAACCGGAAAGTTCCCTGCACATCATGATATGAAGAGCACTTGAAAGCCTGTTCAGGGCTTCGATGATATCTGTCCGCCGGAATCCGTCCGGCTCGTGAAAGGCTGCCGCCGCAAGCACTTCTGCTTCACGCACCTGCGTGCGCAGCACGTTCAGAATCGCGTAGTTTTTTCCCATCGATCGCTCCGGCGCCGCCATCAGGTCCACGCCGTAATATTTCTTCGGATCATGCGACTGCGCCCGCAGTTCATCGCTGTCAAGGTCCAGTATCTTCAGCGCACCGACCGGCTCATCCATCACCTCGCAGCGCATCAGACGGCGAAGCGTATCGAGCACACTCGACAGATCCTCCTGCAGCTTCGGGTTTTCGCCGACGCTGCAGCAGGCAAAGACAACCATCGCCTCCGTGCTGTCGATCTTGCCGCGCAGCGCAATGACAGGATTGTCCTTGCATACAAGACGATTGCCGCTGATCTGCGTCATATATTCCGGTTTGTCCGCGAAAACGGCGCCTGTCTGCGCATCGACATAGCGCGGCTTCGCCCCGCCGGCACAATCCGCCGGCACTTTGCCTTGCGCCGCTTTGCCTTGCGCCGTTTTGCCTTGCGCCGTTTTGCCTTGCGCCTCTGCGCAGCGGCGCTCGCCCGCCGGTGAGAACTGACAGCTTTCGCCCTTCTCTTTGCCGGCTTCTTCGCGGATGCGGGCACGCAGCAGCTCGCCTGCCTTTCTGTTTTTCTCCACGTCAATCGGAATCAGCTGCTGGTTGAGGTAATCGCGCGCCGCGGGGGAAAGGATTCTGCCCTCCGGAATATAGTAGACTTCCGGGCGGGAAGCCTCCACTGTCTTCCGGATCTCACTTTCTGATATCAGTTTCATGTTCGCTTCCTCCTTGCGGCCGTCTCCGACCGATTACTGCTTTCGTATCTGTCTGAAATATATGAGAAGCTCATCTTTCTTTGCGAATTTGATTTCCTGGCGCGAGAGCGGGTAGCCATCCGTCGCGCGGGCAAGCCGGCGCAGCTGGTTGACCGTCATACCGTTCAGTTCCTCATCGGACAGCGCGATCTCTCCCGCTTCCGGTGCCGCCTTGGTCTGTGCGGCCTCTTTCGCTTCCGGTGCCGTCTTGGTCTGTGCGGCCTCTTTCGCTTCCGGTGCCGCCTTGGTCTGTGCGGCCTCTTTCGCTTCCGGTGCCGCTGCCGCTTCTGCCGGTTCCGGCGCTTTTGCGGCTTCTGGCATTTCCGGTGCCGCTGCCTGCGCAGCCGGCGTCTCTTCCGCCGCCCTGCTCTGCACGGCCGGTGCCGCATCCGTCTCATCCTTTATCTCTTCATCTGCCCTGCTGTCGTAATTATCCGGATCATAATACGGGAAACGGCCGCCTTCGTAATAGCCGCTGCGGTCCTGATCCAGCATGGCACGGACGCTCGGGTCCGGCCGCGGAATCACATGCACGGAAAGGACCTTGCTGATCCTGTCCGCTGCCGCACCGCCCGCCTCACAGGAAGCCTTGCAGGCAGCCACGTCGCCTTCAAAGAAGATCGTGGTGATGCCGCCGCCCACACGCACCATGGACACCAGTTCGACATCCGCGGCCTTAAGCGCCGCATCAAGCGCCTCCACAGCCCCCGTTCTGCCGAGAATCTCAATCATTCCCAGGGCTTTTTCGGTATACATTTCTGCCTCCATTTACACAAAACGTTTATCAACTCGTATATCTGATGCGCACGTGATACCGCGCCGCACAGTCCTTCGCCAGCGGCGAGAGGATGGCACCCGGTTTCAGTACAATGCATCGGGCGCCGCTGTCGGCCGCCGCCTTCACCTGACCTTCGGATATGAATTTCTCTGTCAGGACCATATCGCCCGGATCCGGCTCGGCACTGCCCTCAAGATAGGCCTCGCGCTGCTTTACGGCGCCGGCCTGATTGCCTTTAAAGCGCAGGCCGGTCGGGATATTTTCTTTAGAACGCGCAAGTTCTACTGCCTTGCCCTGATTGCCGCCGATGCGGCCTGTCACCGCTGCCGCAGGCTCCCTCTCTGGCGCCGCGCTGCCGGTTCCGGCTGCCGCCGTCTCCGGTTCCGCAAATGTCCCGGCTGCCGGCCGCGATGTCTCACCCGTCACAGCTGCTGCCTGCCCGGCTGCCGCGCTGCCTGTCCTGGATGCTGCGCCGCCGCAGGCCATCTGGCAGCTGCCGTCGCAGATGCGCACGATCCGGCCCTTCCCGGTCTTGCTGTAGTCACAGGCATTGGCCTCATCGTAATCGATGTGCATGGCCAGCTTATGTTTTTCCCCGGCTCTTACCGGTACATGCCGGAAAATGAGCGGGCGGTCCGTTCCGACTTCGATATCCACCACATCGCCGTCTTTCAGCCCGGCTTTCGCCGCGCTCTCCGGATCCATATGCAGATGATTTTTCGCGACGATCAGCGACTTCTCCGCCAGGATACAGGCATTGCCGGAGAGGATCATGATATCCGCCGCATGGGACAGATCGCCTGACATCGCCACCTGTGCGTCTACGCCAAGCGCCTGCGCATCCGTCAGGGAAACCTCCACCTGCGTGTGCGCGCGGACCGGTCCCAGAACCGCCACATTATGAAAACAGCCCTGCGGGCCGAGAATGGTCACCCGCTCCTCGCTGAGGAACTGTCCGGGCTGCGATATCATCCTCTTCGGTGTCAGCTGATGGCCGGCACCGAAGAGACGCTCGACATCCTCCTGCGTGAGATGCACATGTTTGCCGGAAGCTTCGACCGGCACTTCGAATCCGAAACAGCATACGGCTTTCTTGTTCTGCTCAGCCAGGCACTGACGTACAACGGTGGATACGACACGTTTGATCATGTCTTCGTTCATTGTATTACGCCCTTTCTGCTGCTATGCAGCCGCTGCTTTATCTGTCAGATGTATCCAGTGTAGGAAGAATGTACTCGACCTCGCTGTGCGGACGCGGAATTACATGAACGGAAATCAGCTCGCCGACGCGGTCTGCTGCTGCGCCGCCTGCCTCTGTTGCTGCCTTGACGGCACCGACATCGCCTCTGACCATGACGGTAACGAGTCCGCCGCCGACATGTACTTTGCCGATCAGATGTACGTTTGCCGCCTTTACCATTGCATCGGCTGCCTCAATAGCGCCTACAAGACCTCTTGTTTCGATCATTCCCAATGCTTCAGTTGTGTTTGCCATGGTTTTTCTCCTTTTTGAATCATGAAAAATATGGTTGTGTTCTATCATTATTAACGGCCGGAAGGCCGTATCTTACTGCATTTACTGCATGTCCCGGAGCCGGAGGAGCACTTCTCGTGTGATCCGCTCGATATCCGCCTCCGTGATCTGCGGCTGCGTATGCGCCGGCGCTGCTGTTTCCCCGGCGGCCCCATCCTCGAAGTCGATATCCGGTGCCATCGCCCGCACGTCCTCGAGTTCCATCTGGCCGAACGCCAGGCGGCGGATATTGATCAGATTTTCCGGTCCGATGTTGTCGGAGGTCGCACTGCCGCCGACCGCGCCGCACCCCAGTGTCAGCGCCGGTACGAGTCCGGTTGTCACGCCGACGCCGCCGAGCGAACCCGGCGTGTTGACCAGCACGCGGGATACCGGCTTGCGCATCGCAAATTCCATGATGACCTTGCGGTTCTGCGAGTGCATCGTCATCGTGTGGCCCGTACCTTCATTCTGCAGAAGCCTTATCGACAGATCGCAGGCTTCCTGCCAGTCATTGACCGTGAAAAAGGCGAGAATCGGGCAGAGCTTCTCGCGGGAATATGGATAATTCCTGCCGATCCCCGTGTGCTCCGTAATCAGCACCAATGTGTCCGGCGGCACCGTAATGCCCGCCATCCCGGCGATGTGCAGAGCGCTCCGGCCGACGATCTTCGGGTTCATCGTGTTGTTGGCACGCATGATGAAATGGCTGACCTTCTCGCTCTCCTCTTCATTCATGAAATAGCAGTGCTGCCGTTTGAGTTCGGCGACCACCTTGTCACGGATGCAGTTTTCCGTGATGATCGACTGCTCGGACGCGCAGATCGTGCCGTTGTCAAATGTCTGGCTGTCCACAATCCGTTTGACCGCCATCGGGATATCCGCGCTGCGCTCAATATAAGAAGGTCCGTTGCCCGGTCCGACGCCGAGTGCCGGATTGCCGGAGCTGTACGCCGCATGCACCATGGCCTCACCGCCGGTCGCCAGGATGATGCCGGTATTTTTGCTCTTGAGCAGCACATCGGTTGCTTCTATAGAAGGTTCGGTGACTACCTGGATGCAGTTTTCCGGCGCGCCGGCCTTAGCCGCGGCCTCCTGCATGATCTTCACCGTGGAGAGAATGCACTGCTTCGCGCTCGGATGCGGGGAAATGACGATCGCATTGCCCGACTTCAGTGAAATCAGCGTCTTGTACATCGCCGTCGAGGTCGGGTTGGTGGACGGAATCAGCGCCACGACGACGCCGACCGGAATACCGATCTCCACGATCCCGTTTTGCTGATCCTCCCGCAGAACGCCGATCAGCTTCTGATCCTTGATATAATCATACACTATTTTGCAGCCGAGCAGGTTCTTTAAAACCTTGTCCTGCCATTTTCCGAACCCCGTTTCCTTCTGCGCCATCTTCGCAAGCGGAACGACGTTGGCCTGACACGCCTCGGCCACAGCCTGCACAATCCGGTCAAGCTGCGTCTGGTCCAGACCGGCCATCGCATCGGCCGCGGTCTTCGCTTTGCGCATCAGATCCCGTGCTTCCTGAATGGAACGCAGGTCCTTATCGTATTCCATGTTTTCCTCCTTTTCGCATGATTTTCTATATCCGCAGGCGGCAGGGCCGTCCGCGCTTATAATATTCTCGGGTTATCCGCAATTTCTTCCACACGCCGCGCAAATGCCTCGCACGCCGCCCGGCACGCGGACTGTTCTCCGCTCAGCAGAGCGCCGGCGAAATTCGTCTCCGTCGGCGGTCCGTAGAAGACGCGCATCGTCACATCCGCCGCCTTGAGCGCCGCATCAATACCGCACATGGCCTCCTGCGGCGGTGCGATCAGATAGGCGATCGGCGTCCCGGCCGGCACATGGCACTGCGCGGACAGATAGGTGCCGGTTCTCGAAATGCAATGCGCAAAATAGGGAATCCGGTCCGCATCGTCGGCACTGTAAAAGAAAGCTTCATTTTTCAGGTAATAGATGAATGCCTGCAGCCCGCTCCTGACCTGCTCGGGGTCCGGTCCTGCCAGCACCCCGATAAATTCGCCGGCCAGTGCCGTCGATGCGTTGGCGGCGCCGGCATACATCGATCTGGCGTACACAACGGCGACCTCCGCTTTCTTGGTCGCCTCGTCAATCGCCGCATAGGCGGCATCATCGATGTCCGCCGTCACAAGTCCGAGGCTCGTATAGCCCTCCGGCACGTCAAGCTGCGCAAGCAGCGCCGGGTCGGCATGCGGAATTTCCTGCACGCTCAGAACCCTGGCTTCAATTCTGTCACCCTTCATCTTGTCCCTCTTTATAGTTTCAGATCCACGCCGCTCTTCTTCTCGGACAGGATCCGCAGCAGCAGATCCACGAGATAGGCGCCCGCCTCAACCGGCTGGATCCCGTTTTTATGAATATTGGAAACGACCGTGCGGCTCGATTCCGGAATGCCTGTGTGCGCACCGTAGGTGATGTAGGCACTCATGCTGTCCGCCGCCGCAAGGCCCGGCCGCTCGCCGATCAGCACGCAGGTCACCTCCGCGCCGACCGCCTCCGAGACGGCATCCATCGTCGGCACCCGTCCGTATTTTACGAAAAACGGTGTGCCGGTCTTCACGCCCTGTTCCTTCAGGCCGTCCATCAGAACCGGCAGCAGATCGGCCGCATTGTGCTCAATCGCCGAGTTGCTCAGCCCGTCGGATACGTAAATCTGGATCTGCGGGTTCTGAATGCATTCCTCGTGCAGAAAACGCAGCGCTTCCTCTGACAGCTGGCGGCCGAGATCCGGCCGCGTCAGATGGACATTGATATCGCTGCATTTCGTGAGCAGCGTCGGCAGACCGAGCTTCCGGAGAAATGCTTCATCCACCGGCTTCATCACCGCATCCTTCGCCATCGCAAAGTCCGCGCGGAACGCCAGCATGGCCTTTGTCGTCTGCCGCAGGCCGGCCCGGCCGATGCCGACGCGGGCCGTCGTGGCCCCTTTCATCGCACGCAGCGCCAGGTCATTTTCCGCATCCGGCACGGTCAGCTTCTGCTTGTACTCCGGTGAAGTCAGGTCCGTGAGCACCGTCAGATCCTCCGCGGCCGGCTCTGCACCGGCTCCGGCGGATTCCCGCGGCGCACCGCCCTGACTTTCCTCTTTCAGCACGCGGACAACCGCCGCACTGATCATCTCTATTAATTTTTCTTCATCCATGCCCGTCACCTGCTTCAGCAAAAGATCGACGCATCGCCGCACCGTGCGGTCGGCCGGCCGTTCTCGTCGATGATTTCCATTTTCTTCATCCACTCTTCAAATTCCGCGATCGGATGAAGCCCCAGCACCTCGCGCACCGCCATGATGTCATGATAGGCATTCGTCTGGTAGTTGAGCATGATATCGTCCCCTTCCGGCACGGAAATGATGTAGTTCACCCCGGCCGCTGCGAGCAGCACGGACAGATTTTCGATATCATTCTGGTCCGCATCCATGTGATTCGTGTAGCAGCAGTCGCACCCCATCGGGATGCCGGTCAGCTTCGCCATGAAATGATCTTCCAGGCCGGCCCGCTGCACCTGTTTGCTGTTATAGAGGAATTCCGGTCCGATAAAGCCGACCACCGTATTGACCATAAAAGGCTTGAACGGTTTTGCAAAACCGTAGCACCGCGCCTCCATCGTCACCTGGTCCGTGCCGAAATTGGCCTGCGAGGAAAGCTCCGATCCCTGTCCCGTCTCAAAATACAGGACGTTCGGTCCCTTCGCGGTTCCCTTCTCCTTCAGCAGTGCCTGCGCTTCCCGCACGGTATCCGCATTAAAACCAAAGGCGGTGTTGCCCTTCTCCGACCCGGCGATGCTCTGGAAAATCATATCGCACGGTGCTCCGCGTTTTACCGCCTCGATCTGCGTTGTGATATGCGAGAGCACGCAGATCTGGGTAGGAATTTCAAATCTGTGCTTTACCTCATCAAACAGCTTGAGAACCTCCGCCGTGCCGGCCGCCGAATCGCCTACCGGATTCAGTCCGATGAGCACATCGCCGCAGCCGTAGCTCAGCCCCTCATATAAAGAGGCGCGAATGCCTTCAATGCCGTCCAGCGTATGGTTCGGCTGCAGACGCGACGAAAGCGTACCCGGCCGGCCGCACGTCGTATTGCACGTCGCCTCGACGTGCATCTTGTGGCTGGCGTAAATCAGGTCAAGATTCGTCATCAGCTTGGCAACCGCCGCGATCACTTCACTGGTCAGGCCGCCCCGCAGCCGGCTGATATCTTCTTCTGTTGTCTTCTCGGACAGGATATATTCCCGCAGATCCGAGATCGTCCAGTTCTTTATCTGATTGTAAATATTTTCATCGACCGCATCCTGGATGAGCCGCGTCACCTCATCCTGCTCATACGGCACCGCCGGACTGTTCCGCAGGTCCCGCACGAGCAGATCAGACAGCACATCCTTGGCTGCCACCCGCTCCGCTTCGCTGCGCGCCGCAAGCCCGGCCATCTGGTCGCCCGACTTGAGCTCGTTGGCCCGTCCGAGCACCTCCTTGACCGATGAAAATGAATAGGTCGTTGAACCGACCAGAGATTTGAGTCTCACTCTGTTCCTCCTGCTTATGCGCCGAAAATCAGCGTCTTTACCACAACCGGCACGGCAGCGCCGTCCATGACCGTTTTTCCGATGTCCACATAGTCGCCGGACCGCACGCGGATCCGGTCCAGACAGATCACACATTTATCGCGCCGGATCTTCCGCCGGATCACCTGCCCCAGGGCCTTCGCCATGTCATTTTCGCAGATGATAATCAGCGGCTTTGACGGGGCAAACACGCTCCCGTCCATCTCGAGCACGGCCTGCGCGAGGCAGCACAGCTCATGGTAGCCGAGCTGCTTTTTCCCCTGCAGCCCGATCCCCGCATTGTCTGCCGCGCTCTGATCCAAAAACCAGTTCAGCTCCCGCACGGCCTGCTGGGCATCTCCCTGATACATGGCCTGCTCGGCCTGCCCGCTCAGGGCAAACACATGCAGATTCCGGATCGGGAAAATATCTTCGCTGTATGAGATCGTGCTTCCGCTGACTTCTGTCATATACGTGCCTGCGCCGACGACGGTGGCCCGGATGGTCTCCCGCGGCCGGATCACCTCAAATCCGGCGGTCTGCTCGTGCAGACAGTGCGCGATGGCCGGTCCGAGATCGCCGTAGCGAAAAAGATCCTGCTCGCACCGGTAATAGCAATCCGCCACGCCGCCCGAAAACGACACGTACCGGATCGGCTCGGAAACCGCAAGCGGATGGCTCGACGCTGTCAGCATCGTCCTCGCCAGATGTCCGCTCTCCGGCCGCAGAGCATCGAAAATGGCCGCGGCAACGGCCTGCGCCGCCGCAAGCAGCTGCTCCTGCGTCAGGATCTGCCCGATCTGCAGCTTTATCCCGGTTTCCCGTGCGAGCACGGCAAATGATGTGCTCATATAGGTGATGCGGTGCTCACTGTCATATTCCAGCAGACGGCCGCCCACATCAAGGCAGGTCTGGCCGAGCAGCCTTCCGCAGCTGAACACCGCTATATTGGCTGTCCCGCCGCCGATGTCGAGGTTGGCCGCCGTGCAGCTGTACCGGCTGGAAAAATCCTCCGTCCCGGCGCCGCGTCCGGCAATGATCGATTCCAGATCCGGCCCTGCCGTCGACACGACAAAGTCACCCGCGAAGCTGCTCAGGCTCTCGAGAATCACCCGCGCATTCTCCTTGCGGGCCGATTCCCCGGTAATAATCACGGCGCCGGTATCCACGTCCGATGGCGTGATCCCCGCCCGGCCGTATTCCGCCCTGATGATTTCACGGATCCGGTCTCCGTCCAGACGGCTCCGGTTATCAAGAGGTGTCCGGTAGACCTCGCTGCGGTAAACAATCTTCCTGGCCGTAATGCTGATATCCGGCACCATATAGCTGGCCGCCGTATTGGCAATGCCGAGCCGGCTGACGATCATGCTCGTCGTCGTCGTGCCGATATCAATGCCGACGCTGAGGATCTCACTTTTTTCTGTGCTCATAAGATCCCCCTTTCCGGTATACAAAGAAAAAAGAGCACAAAAACAAGACGTTTCGTGCTCCATTGCATCCGGCTGCCGCGCTGCAGCCGAAAAATCATTCAGTTTCGTTTATTTTCTGATAATAATTATATAATAATGCTCATGCAAAGTCAAACTTCAAAGCGGATTGCGGCCGTCGCGCCGTCGCTTCGGATATCGAGGCTGAAACTGCCCTTGAGATCTCCTTCCACGAGCGAACGCACGATGCTCAGTCCGAGTCCGCTGCCCGACGGGTTCTTGTCCTTCGCGCGGCCGTCATCGACGACATGGACGTTGACGTCCCGGCCGGTTTTCATCATATCCACCGTGATGGTCCCTTTGCTTCCCGGCTCAAAGGCATGCTTGCAGGCATTCTGCACAAGCTCGCCGACTGCGAGCACGAGTGCCTGTGCCTGCCGCGCATCGAGTATGACAGACTGTCCGCGCACCTCCACGCTGATCTGTGTCTCGCCGTCCGCGTAAATATCCATGAGCATGGACGCCGTACGCCGCAGCACCTCGAGCGCATCCACGCGGCTGCCGCCGGATACCGTCATGATCTCATACATGGCGGCCATGCTGTTGATCCGCGCGATGTTGTCGGACAGCGCTTCCTTCGTCTCCGCGCAGCGGCTGCGCCGCCGCTGCAGGCTGAGTATGCTGGAAATCGTCTGCAGATTGTTCTTGATCCGGTGATGCGTCTCCTGCACGACAAGCTCGTCCATATCGCGGCTGTCCCGCTCCTGCAGCACCTTCTCATCCATCAGGCGGCCGGAAAACGCGCGGATGCGGCTGAGTTTGTCGCTGCGCCGCCGGTTTTCCGTATCATCGTTCTCCTGCACCAGCACGGCAATCACCTTTCGCCCGCAGCGCAGCGGCTGCGTGCTCTGCACCACATAGCGGTCCTCCTGGGAAAGTGCGCTGGCGCCGCGCATGCTGATACCCGTGCTGTAGGTATAATAGACCATCGGCTCCCGCTCCCGGCTGACCTTGGCCCCCACCGCGCTGCGGCTGTAAAGAGAGCCCGTCTCCGGCCTGCCATGCGCCACGACAATGCCGGTTCCGCCTTCCGGGAAACAGTCGATAAAAAGATCGCTGCCCGTGAGGGCGGCATATACGGAAATATTTCTGCTGACCTGCTCCACCGCCTCGCGTTCCTGTGTATCAAGCTGCGAAAGCACTTCCTCCACCAGACGTTCCATGTCACGCCTTTCTCACGAGGATGCCGGCGATCTCCGCGATCGTGCGCCGCTTGCGCATCGCGAGCGTTCGCAGATAGGCATACGCCTCATTTTCGGTCATGCCGCGCTGCTCGGCGAGCAAGGCTTTGGCACGGGCGATGACCTTCTGCTCCTCGTTTTTCTTTTTCTGCTCGGCGAGGTCTCTGCGCAGCCCGGTTATCTCCGCCCGCCGGCTGAGTGCGATCTCGATGGTCGGAATCAGGCTCTTCTCCGTGACGGGTTTTACCACATAGCCGGAGGCGCCGCTGGCCGCCGCATCTGCGATAAACTGACGGTCATTGTACGCCGTCATCATGACCAGTGCGATCTCCGGATGCTCTTCATGAATCATGGACGCCGCCGTCAGCCCGTCGACAATCGGCATCTTCACATCGAGCAGCACAAGGTCCGGCCTGCAGCTGCCGCAAAGATCCACCGCGTCCAGGCCATCCTCAGCCTCACCGGCCACCTCGTAGCCGGCATCCTCCAGAATCTCCCGGACATCCAGCCGCGTCAGCGCTTCATCATCCGCAATGACAATACGAACCGGCATCCGTTTCACCCCCACTCTATTTCTGATAAACGATTCTGCCGCCGCAGATCGTATAGTGAATCGTTCCCGGCAGCTCCCAGCCGAGGAACGGCGAATTCGATGAGCGCGAAGCAAAACCGGTGACGGTATGCATTTCCTTCTCACCGAAAATAACAAAATCAGCACAATTGCCGAACCGGAAGCCCTGCGGCTCCATGCGGTAGAAAAGTTCCGGTCCTTCCGTCATGCGCCGGAGCAGTTCCATAAGAGTCAGGTATCCCGGCTCCACCAGGGAATGAATGCCCAGTGCCAGTGACGTCTCGAGGCCGATAATGCCGCTCGGCGCCTGGCTGATCGGCTTTGCCTTCTCCTGTGCGCTGTGCGGTGCGTGATCGGTGGCGATGATATCGATCGTCCCGTCGCAGATTCCCTCGATGATCGCCTGCCGGTCCTCTTCTGTCCGGAGCGGCGGATTCATGCGGGCATTTGCGCCGTACTGCAGCACGGCATCCTCGGTCAGGGTAAAATGATGCGGCGTCGCTTCCGCGTGTACGTCCGCGCCCAGTGATTTTGCCAGCCGGACAAGCGCGACGGAGCGCCCGGAGCTGATATGCTGGATGCAGACCGGCGCACCGGTTTCCAGTGCCAGCATGCAGTCGCGTGCCACCATCACTTCTTCGGCCGTGCGCATCGCGCCGCCGTAGCCGAGCCTGCGCGCCGCCTCACCGTCGTTGACGCCGGCTCCGTGAATGAATGCCGGGTCCTCCTCGTGCAGACTGATCGGCACGTCCAGGTCATACGCCCTGCGCATCGCCTCAAAAAGGAGCTTCTCATCCATGACCGGTTTGCCGTCATCCGTGAAGCAGACGGCACCCGCCTGCGACAGCGCCTCCATATCGGTCAGCTCCTGTCCCTTCATACCTTTCGTCAGCGTCGCTGCCTGGTACACGTTGACCAGCGCCTCTTCGCTTTTTTTCTGCACATAATCCAGTGTCTCGAGGCTGTCCACCGGCGGTTTGGTATTCGCCATGCAGACAACGCCGGTCACACCGCCGGCCGCCGCTGCCTGGGCACCGGTAAAAATATCTTCCTTATAAGTAAATCCGGGATCCCGGAAATGAACATGGCTGTCCATCAGTCCCGGCGCGACCGTCAGGCCGGCCGCATCGATGATCTGCGCCTCATCATCTTCAATGAGCTGCCCCGTCTTCACGATCATCGGCCCCTCGATGAGGATATCCATCTGCTGATCCGTGTTGGTAACAGGGTCCACGGCTCTGCCGTTTTTTATAAGAATCTTCGTATTTTCTTCCATGATTTCTTCTCTCACTGGCCGTTGTTCCAGCCGTTTCCATTGTTATTGTTCCAACCGTTTCCGCTGTTATTGTCCCAGCCGCTTCCATTATTGTTGTCCCAGCCGCTTCCGTTGTTATTATCCCAGCCGCTTCCGCCGTTATCCCAGCCGTTTCCGCCGTTATCCCAGCCGTTTCCGCCGCCGTATGCATTCGTATTTTCTCCGCTGAGAGCGCGGTACAGCTCCGCACAGGTCGCATAGTAGTACGGATTGGAATAAAGTATGCCGATGATGCCGAAGGAAAAGAGACTCAGAAGCTGCCAGCCGATAAACGACAGATCCAGCACGAACGCATCCCACTTGCTGCCGTACATCATCTCACGGCTGCGGCGGAACGCCTCCTGCCAGCTGATCTCCGGATGCTCCGTCATGATATACGGCACCATCCGGTATTCATAGCTTTTGATGATGCCGGGAATCACAAAGAGCATGGACCACAGCATGATAAAGAGCTTCCGCATGAACATGCCCAGCGCCATGGTTCCGTAGTTGCCCGACCGGAATGCATAGGAAATCTCGCCGAGAGAAGGCCCGCCGTCCGTCTGCTGCCTGTCGGCGGCTCGCGCATTCCCCACAAAGAACCGGTCTCCGCCGATCTCAAGCACGTTGAAAACAAAAATCGTCAGCAGCAGGAGCACCAGTGTCGGTACCGTAAATCCGTTCTCCAGAATGCTGTAGATACCGGACGAATCCAGCTGATTGATGAGATTGCTGACCTGCTGTGCCTGCTCGGCTGTCAGGCCGTACTGCTCTTCCAGCTCCTCAATCGGAATGATATCATTATCCTGCTGCTCCTCCTGGTCGCTCTCGGTTGTATAGTTCAGATATGAGCTGTATCCGCCCTCGACCAGAATTGCAATCATAAATGCCATGAGAAGGCATTTCAGGTAATTGACCCGGATCGCATTGCGTCCTTTCCATTTCAATGTTTGTCTATCCCACATATACAGGCCTCCATATTTCTGATTTTTTCCAGTATAACATAATTGTCCTTCTAAATATACTTTACAGCCACCATGGATTTTGTGCTATAATAACCATGCTTAATAATATGCAGATAGCATTATAATCTTATCTTATTAATGTAATAAGGAAAGGAGTTTACATTGAGTAATACGGAAATGAAACCGATCAAGGAAGGCAAGGTAAGAGAAATCTATGACAACGGCGACAGCCTCATCATGGTGGCTACCGACCGCATCAGCTGTTTCGATGTGATTCTGAAGAACACCGTCAACGGCAAGGGCAAGGTTCTCACACAGATGTCCAGGTTCTGGTTTGAGATGACCGAGGATATCATTCCGAATCATATGATTTCCACCGATGTCAATGACATGCCGCCGTTTTTCAGAAACGATCAGTTTGCCGGCCGCAGCATGCTCTGCCGCAAGCTCAGAATGCTTCCGATCGAGTGCATCGTCCGCGGTTATATCACCGGCAGCGGCTGGGAAAGCTACCAGAAGAGCGGCGTTGTCTGCGGTATCACCCTTCCGGCAGGCCTGAAGGAAGCCGATAAACTCCCTGAACCAATCTATACACCGTCTACCAAGGCGGAAATCGGCGATCACGACGAGAACATTTCCTACGAGCAAAGCGTCGAATATCTCGAGAAGAGATTCCCGGGAAACGGCCGCCGCTACGCCGAGATGCTTCGTGACAACACCCTTGCGCTGTACAGAAAATGCGCAGACTACGCATACAGCCGCGGCATCATCATCGCCGACACCAAATTCGAATTCGGTCTCGACGAGAACGACAACCTTGTT